>Ga0209068_10000130_pt1 | contig 45783 bp, 45 predicted proteins | sample ColStrG_CSR_2012_FD_187200 | JGI IMG/M metagenome (GOLD analysis project Ga0209068, IMG submission 187200) | Freshwater sediment microbial communities in response to fracking from Pennsylvania, USA - Cold Stream Run_MetaG_CSR_2012 (SPAdes)... | ecosystem: Environmental > Aquatic > Freshwater >...
AGGTGCCACCGGCGCAGCCGCCGGACGAGGTGGTGGAGTCGGGGCCGGAGTCGATGCGGATGTCCATGGGGGTCCTTCTGGCTGTGGCGCCGGGCCCCCGTGACGGAGGGGAGTGGGGACCCGGCGGGTCGGGGGGATCAGGAAGGCTTGGGGGCGCCCGGTCGTGCGTAGCGGACCCAGGTGAGCACGATGCATGCCGCGGCGAACACGACGCCGAGGGTGAAGAACGCGGTGATGTTCGCGACGGCCAGGCCGACACCGAAGAAGAACGGGCCGTAGGCGGCGATGGCCGAGGTCCAGCCGATGACGCCGCCGGCCTGTCGGCGCTCGAAGATCATCGGCATCTGCTTGAAGGTGGACGCGTTGCCGATGCCGGTGAAGAAGAAGATCGAGATCATGCCCACGAGGAACAGCACGAAGTCGGAGTGCAGCGCCGCGGCGCCGCCGGCCGGCTCGGGGTGCACGTGCAGCATCGTGAAGAGCAGCGACAGCAGGATGCCGATGCCGGCGACGAGGGTCCACCGCGCGCCGCCGTGGCGGTCGGTGAGCGGCGCGAAGGCCACGCGCGCGCCGGCGCCGACGAGCGGGCCGAGGAAGGCGAACGAGAGCGCGAGCGGGACGGTGTAGCCGGGGACGAGAACCGAGGTGGACCCGTCCGCGGCCGTCGCGACGATGGCCGTGTTGCCGGCGCCGTAGAGGTTCTTGATGAGCAGCCCGAACTGCGCGGAGAGGCCGGCGAACGTGCCGAAGGTCATGACGTAGAGCGCGGTCATGAACCAGGTGTCGATGTTCTTGAAGATGTCGAGCTGCTGGCGGAAGTTCGCGCGCACCGGCACGCTCTTGAGCATCGTCCAGGCGAGCACCGCGGCCACGATCACGAAGGGCACGTAGATGAAGGCCGCGTTCTGCTCCCACACCTGGTGGTTCGTGTTCTTCGCCGGGTCGTGGAACTTCTGCGACGCACCGAGGACGCCGAGCAGCGAGAAGCCGATGATCCACGGCGTCACGAACTGCACGATGGAGACACCGAAGTTGCCGATGCCGGCCTGCAGGCCGAGCGCGGTGCCCTGCTTGCGCCGGGGGAAGAAGTACGACGTGCTCGGCATGAATCCGGAGAATGCTCCACCGCCGATGCCGGACAGGAACGCCAGGATCATGAACGTCGTGAAGGTGGTCGACGGGTTCTGAACCGCGATGCCCCACCCGATGAGCGGGATCAGCAGGAGAACGGTCGTCATCGTGACGAGCTTGCGGGTCCCCATGACCGGCGGGAGCCACATCCACACCAGGCGCAGGGTGCCGCCGGCGAGGCCGGGCATCGCGACGAGCCAATAGAGCTGGTTCTTGTCGAGCTTGAACCCGAGGTTGGTCAGGGTGGGGGCGATCGCGCTCGCGAGGAACCACGTGCAGAACGCCAGGGTGAGGGCGAACGTCGTGATCGTGAGCGTGCGCCAGGCGAGTGACGAGTTCCACGTCGCCTCGTCCTCAGGGTCCCAGTCGCTCAGCCACTCGTTGCCCTTCCGGGCCTCAGGGGTGGTGACGGTCATGTCGATCGCTCTCCTCGGTTCCGGGCGGTTCAACGGGTGGAAGCGGTCTCGAGCACGGGCTGCTCGAAGTCGTCGGTCAGGTCGGGTGCGTTGCGGTGGAGCATGTGGACGACGGTGAGGTGCATCCAGAGCGTGCAGACCAGCGTCAGCAGGAACAGCACGCCGAACAGCGCGGTGGGGATCCCCGTGAGCGCGACGGCGTAGCCGAAGACCGGCAGCAGGAAGAAGCCGCCGAGCGCGCCGAGCATCCCGACCAGACCGCCGACGGCACCGACGTCCTTGGGGAAGTACTCCGGGATGTGCTTGTAGACGGCCGCCTTGCCGATGCCCATCGAGCAGCCGAGCAGGACGACGAAGAAGGTGAAGGCCCAGAGGCCGAGGTGCCAGGGGAGGATCTCGGCGGTACCGTCGGCGGCCTTGCTCGTGGCGACGTCGATGGTGATGAAACCGCTGGGCATCATGAGGACACCGGTCGAGAACAGCATCAGGCCGAAGGTCCAGTACATGATCCGGCGGGCGCCGATCTTGTCCGACATCCAGCCCCCGACCGGCCGCAGCAGCGACGCGGGGAAGATGAAGAGCGCGGTCAGCAGACCGGCTTGCCAGAGCTCCACGCCGTACTGCGTCTCGTAGTACTTGGGCAACGCGGACGATAAGGCCACGTAGGCCCCGAAGACCGCGACGTAGTAGAGGCTGAAGCGCCAGACGCGTATGTGCTTGAGCGGCAGCAGCTGCACCCGCACGGGAATCGTCTTGCCCGGCGTGCGGTCGGGCTTGGGTGCGACGAACCAGAGCACCGCGGCCATGACGACAAGGGCGACGGCGTAGATCACCGGGACGAGACGCCAGCCGCCACTGATGAAGCCGCCGAAGTACGCCGCACCAGCGGTGCCGGCGATGATCGCCGGTCCGATCAGCTTGGTGACCGACGCGCCGACGTTGCCGGCTCCGAAGACCCCGAGCGCGAAGCCCTGCTGGGAACGGGGGAACCAGGCGCTGTTCCACGCGATGCCGGAGCTGAACGAGTTGCCGGCGAAGCCGATGAGGAACGCCAGGACGAAGAGCATCGTCGGGTTGTGGGTTCCGGCCAGCAGGTAGGTCGGGACCGCCGCGAGGAGCAGGAGGCCGGTCATGACGATCCGGCCGCCCCAGCGGTCGGCGAGGATGCCGGTCCCCAGGCGCCAGATCGCACCGTTGAGGACGGGCAGCGCCGTCAGCCAGTAGAACGCGGTGTCGGAGAGACCGAACTCCTTCTGGATCGGGAGGCCGAGGATCCCGAACTGCAGCCAGACCGCGAACATGAGCGTGAACGCGATCGTGGAGGTCACGAGGACCCGGTAGCGCCCCTGCGCCGGGGTCGCCTCGGTGACGACGTCGGCGGGCTCGGTGACGGTGAGACTCATGCTGACTCCAGAATGTTATTTACCAATCTGATGTCAGACTAGGGCCATCGACCGGGCGTTCGTCCACCCTCAGTGGTGGTATTTACTAGTGACTTGGCCCACACGGCGCAGGTGTTGGCGCACGAAGCCGAGTGCCGTACGGTCGGATCAGTGGTTAGAACCAATCGAATTGGAATAAACCTCTGGAGGTGTCCATGGCGCTCTCGAGTCGCTTCGCCCGACCGGATCGCGACCCCGATCACGCCGACTCCTCCCGCCGCCGCGTCCTCGACCTGCTGGAGGCGGCCGGCAAGCCCTTGACCATCACCGAGATCACCTCGGGCACCGGCCTGCACGCCAACACCGTCCGCTCGCACCTCGCTCTGCTCACCGAGATGGGCCGGGTCGAGGCCGTGCCGGAGAACCGCACTCGACCCGGACGGCCCAAGCTGCTCTACAAGGCCGTTCCGCACGGTGAGCCCACCGATCCCTATCGCGTCCTCGCGGCCGAGCTCGCCGCCGGCATCGCCACGGAGGAGCCCGGCACGTCACCGGGAGTTGCCGCCGGTCGACGGCTGGCACGCGCCCAGCGCGAGAAGGCCGCGCCCGGGGGTGCCGCCGTCACGGCACAGGACAGCATCACGATGGCCGTGGAAGGACTCGAGGTCCTCGGCTTCGAGACCACGACAGACCCGCTCGGCGACCGGCTCTACCTCTCGACCTGCCCCTTCGCCGACCTCGCCCGTGAGGACCGGTCCATCTGCCGACTGCACCACGAGATGCTCAACGGCTTCTTCCACGAGCTCGACTCGGGCGTGAGCGTGCGGCGCCTCGACATCTTCGTCAAGGACGACCTCTGCGTCGCCCACCTCAACCGACCCGACCTGCGCCCGGCCCCGGAGCCGCTTGCGACGCAGACCGGTCCCCAACCCTGGGAGCAGTGACGTGAACCCCGCGCCTCGCATCGACGACCCGATCGTCGACGGACTCATCTCGGCCCGCTCGTTCCTCACCCGCTCCGATGTCTCGCCGGACCACCGTGCTGTGCACGAGGTGGGAGGTCGTGAAGGCGATGTCTTCTACCGGGACCGGTGGTCGCACGACAAGATCGTGCGCTCGACGCACGGGGTGAACTGCACCGGTTCGTGCTCGTGGAAGGTCTACGTCAAGGACGGGATCATCACCTGGGAGACCCAGCAGACCGACTACCCGTCGGTGGGCCCGGACTCCCCGGAGTACGAACCCCGTGGCTGCCCTCGTGGTGCGGCCTTCAGCTGGTACACCTACTCCCCGACCCGGGTGCGCTACCCGTACGTGCGCGGCGTGCTGCTCGAGATGTACCGCGCGGCCAAGGCAGCCAACGACGGCGACCCGGTCAAGGCCTGGGCGACCATCGCCGACGACGAGGACGCACGGCGTCGCTACCACTCGCAGCGTGGGCGCGGCGGTCTCGTGCGCGCGACCTGGGACGAGGCGCTCGAGATCGTCGCGGCGGCCCAGGTCCACACCATCGCGAAGTTCGGGCCCGACCGCGTCGCCGGCTTCTCGCCCATCCCGGCGATGTCGATGGCATCGCATGCCTCCGGCGCCCGCTACACCTCGCTGCTCGGCGGCACCATGCTGTCGTTCTACGACTGGTACGCCGACCTGCCAATCGCGTCGCCGCAGATCTGGGGCGACCAGACCGACGTCCCCGAGTCGGCCGACTGGTGGAACGCCAGCTACCTCATCATGTGGGGCTCCAACATCCCCACCACCCGCACGCCCGACGCCCACTTCATGACCGAGGCCCGCTACAAGGGCCAGAAGGTCGTCACGGTGAGTCCGGACTACGCCGACAACACCAAGTTCGCCGACGAGTGGATGCCCGCAGCGCCAGGGACCGACGGGGCGCTCGCGATGGCCATGGGCCACGTGGTGCTCAAGGAGTTCTACGTCGACCGCCAGGTGCCGATGTTCGTCGACTACGCCAAGCGCCTCACCGACCTGCCGTTCCTCGTGTCCCTGCGCCAGCGCGAGGACGCCTGGGTCCCCGACCGCTTCGTCAACGCCGCCGACCTCGGCATCGAGGAGGACGCGGCCGTGTGGAAGCCTGCGATGCTCGACGGCCGGACCAACGAGCCGGTCATCCCGCACGGCTCGATCGGCTTCCGCCACAACGAGTCCGGCATGGGCAAGTGGAACCTCAACCTCGACGGCATCGAGCCGGTGCTCTCGCTCTACGACATTGCGGACGAGTCCGTCGCCGTCGACATGCCGCGCTTCGACGTCGGTGACGCCGGCAGCGAGCAGGGCTCGATCATCCGTCGCGGCGTGCCGGTGCGGCGCATCGGCGACCGCCTCGTGACGACGGTCTACGACCTGCTGCTCGCGCAGTACGGCGTCGGACGCGAGGGCCTCCCCGGCGAGTGGGCCGGCGGCTACGACGACGCGTCGAGCCTCTACACCCCCGCGTGGCAGGAGGAGATCACCTCCGTCCCCGCCGAGACCGTCACCCGCATCGCTCGCGAGTTCGCTGCCAACGCCGAGGAGTCGAACGGGCGGTCGCTAATCACGCTCGGCGCCGGGACGAACCACTGGTACCACTCCGACGCGACCTACCGCGCGATCATCGCGCTGGTGGTGCTCACCGGCTGCCAGGGCAAGAACGGCGGTGGCTGGGCGCACTACGTCGGCCAGGAGAAGGCGCGACCGTTCACCGGCTGGGCGCAGTTGGCCTTCGGCCTCGACTGGGTGCGGCCGCCGCGCCAGATGGCGGGCACGTCGTACTGGTACCTCCACACCGACCAGTGGCGCTACGACGCGTTCGGCGCCGAGGACGTCGCGACCCCACTCGGGACCGGCATCTTCGCCGGTCAGTCGTTCGCCGACACCCTCGCGCAGGCCGTGCGGATGGGGTGGACGCCAGGATCGCCGACGTTCGACCGCAACCCGCTCACGCTGGCCGCGGACGCCGAGAAGGCCGGGATGTCGCCGGCGGACTACGTCGTGTCCGAGCTCAAGACAGGACGACTCAAGTTCGCGGTGGAGGACCCGGACGCGCCGGAGAACTTCCCGCGCGTGCTCACCGTGTGGCGCGCGAACCTGCTCGGCTCGTCGGGCAAGGGCAACGAGTACTTCCTGCACCACCTCCTCGGCGCCGACGGCGCGATCGACAACGTGGAGACACCCGAGGGTCTGCGCCCGAAGGACGTGACGTGGCGCGAGGAGGCGCCGGTCGGGAAGCTGGATCTCCTGGTGTCGTTGGACTTCCGGATGACGAGCACGGGTCTGTTCAGCGACGTGCTGCTGCCGGCGGCGACGTGGTACGAGAAGTACGACATCGCGTCCACCGACATGCACCCCTACATCCACGCGTTCAACGCGGCGATCGCGCCGCCGTGGCAGGCGCGCAGCGACTACGACACGTTCACCCGGCTCGCCGAGGTCTTCAGCGAGATGGCCGGGCCGCGGCTCGGCACCCAGACCGACGTCGTCGCGACGCCGCTCACGCACGACACCCCGACCGAGATCGGGCAGCCGGGAGGCCGGGTGCTGGACTGGCGCGCGGGGGAGTGCGAGCCGATCCCGGGCAAGACGATGCCGAACATCGCGGTGGTGCAGCGCAACTACGGCGAGATCGCGGCGATGATGACGTCGCTCGGCCCGAACGTCGAGAACCTCGGCACGGTGGTCAAGGGCGTCACGCTGAAGCAGCCCGACTCCGTGGAGCACCTGCGCAAGGTCAACGGCGTCGCGCGCGGTGGCATCGCCGATGGGCGCCCGTTGCTCAGGACGGCGGAGCAGGCGTGCGAGGCGATCCTCACGCTGTCCGGCGTCTCCAACGGTGCCATCGCCGTGGCGGGCTTCGAGCAGCTCGAGAAGCGCACCGGTGTCGAGCTCGCGGACCTCGCGCGCGAGCACGAGGGCAAGCAGATCACCTTCGCCGACACCCAGAGCCGCCCGCAGCCGGTCATCACCTCGTGGGAGTGGTCGGGCAGCGAGCACGGTGGTCGGCGCTACTCGCCCTTCACCATCAACGTCGAACGCGGGAAGCCCTGGCACACGCTCACGGGGCGCCAGCACTTCTTCCTCGACCACGACTGGATGGCCGAGGTCGGGGAGTGCTTCCCGACCTACCGACCGCCGCTCAACCTCGCGGCGCTCGCCGGCTACCCGAAGATCGGCGAGCACGGCGAGTCGCACGTGGTGGTGCGCTACCTCACGCCGCACTCGAAGTGGTCGATCCACTCGGAGTACCAGGACAACCTGTTCATGCTGGCGCTCTCGCGTGGTGGCCCGGACATCTGGATGAGCAAGGAGGACGCCGAGAAGATCGGGGTCAAGGACAACGACTGGATCGAGGCGCACAACCGCAACGGCATCGTCGTCGCGCGCGCGGTCGTGTCCCACCGGATGCCCGAGGGCACCGTCTACATGTACCACGCGAAGGATCGGACGATCGGCGTCCCGCGGGTCGAGAAGACCGGGAAGCGCGGCGGCATCCACAACTCGCTGACGCGCCTGCTGCTCAAGCCGACGCACCTCATCGGTGGTTACGCCCAGCTGTCCTACGGCTTCAACTACTACGGCCCCACCGGCAACCAGCGCGACGAGGTCACCACGATCCGTCGCCGCTCGCAGGAGGTTCAGTACTGATGACGAGAGTCATGGCCCAGGTGGGCATGGTGATGAACCTCGACAAGTGCATCGGGTGCCACACGTGCTCGGTCACGTGCAAGCAGACGTGGACGAACAGGCGCGGCGTCGAGTACGTGTGGTTCAACAACGTCGAGACGCGGCCCGGTCAGGGCTACCCGCGCCGCTACGAGGACCAGGAGCAGTGGAAGGGCGGGTGGGTCCTCAACAAGCGCGGCAAGCTGCGCCTGCGCAGCGGCGGTCGCTGGCGTCGGCTCTCGACCATCTTCAGCAACCCCAAGCTCCCCGGCCTCGACGACTACTACGAGCCGTGGACGTACGACTACGACACGCTGATCAGCTCCCCGCCGATGGACACCGTGCCCGTGGCTCGGCCGAAGTCGATGATCACCGGCAAGGACATGGAGATCCGCTGGGGCGCGAACTGGGACGACGACCTCGGGGGCACGGCGGAGAACGGGCACAAGGACCCGATGCTCAAGGGCATCGAGGACCAGGTGTCCTTCGAGTTCGAGAAGGCCTTCATGTTCTACCTGCCGCGCATCTGCGAGCACTGCCTCAACCCCTCGTGTGTCGCCTCCTGCCCGTCGGGAGCGATGTACAAGCGGTCTGAGGACGGCATCGTGCTCGTCGACCAGGACATGTGCCGCGGTTGGCGCATGTGCGTCTCGGGCTGCCCTTACAAGAAGGTCTATTTCAACCACCGTACGGGCAAGGCCGAGAAGTGCACGATGTGCTACCCGCGCATCGAGGTCGGTCAGCCCACGGTCTGCTCCGAGACCTGTGTCGGCCGCCTTCGCTACCTCGGCCTCTTCCTCTACGACGCCGACAAGGTGATGGCTGCCGCGTCGGTCGAGAACGAGCAGGACCTCTACGAGGCGCAGCTCGACCTGCTACTCGACCCGAATGACCCCGCGGTGATCGAGCAGGCGCGCCGTGACGGCATCGCGGAGGACTGGATCGAGGCGGCGCAGAAGTCGCCGGTCTACGCGCTGGCGAAGAAGTACCGCCTCGCGCTGCCGCTGCACCCGGAGTACCGCACCATGCCGATGGTCTGGTACATCCCCCCGCTGTCACCCGTGGTCGACGCGCTGGCGAACACCGGTCACGACGCCGAGGACAAGGGCAACCTGTTCGCCGCGATCGAGGCGATGCGGATCCCGATCGGCTACCTCGCGAACCTCATGACGGCGGGCGATGTCTCCGTCGTCGACGGCGTGCTGCGTCGCCTCGCGGCGATGCGGGCCTACATGCGCGACATCAACCTCGGACGCGACGCCGACGAGTCGATCGCCGAGGCGGTCGGGCTCACCGGCGAGGAGGTCTACGAGATGTACCGGCTGCTCGCGATCGCGAAGTACGAGCACCGCTACGTCATCCCTGCCGCCCACCGCGAGGCGGCGGAGGCGCTCGAGGAGTCGCCTGGCTGCTCGCTGGACTACGAGGGCGGCCCGGGCATGCAGGGCAGCTCGGTGAACGGCAAGGGCCCGATCCCGGTGTCGATCGAGAGCTTCCACCTCACCAAGCAGCGCGCGGAAGCCGAGTCCTTCGGGTCGCTGCCCGAGGCAGGGGGAGAGCGATGACCGACCCGACCTCCACCCGCCGACTGCTCGCGGCGTGCTCGCTGCTGTTCAGCTACCCGGACCAGGCGACCGTGGACCGCATCCCGCTCGTCCGCGAGCACCTCCCCGTGCTCCCGGCGCACGCGCGCGACCCGCTCGCGCGGTTCGTCGACTGGCTGGCCTCGACCGACGTGCTCCGCGCCCAGGAGCACTACGTCGAGATCTTCGACCGTCGTCGCAAGGCGTGCCTCTACCTCACCTACTTCCTCAACGGCGACACCCGCGGTCGCGGCATGGCGCTGGTCGGGTTCAAGGAGGCGTACCAGAGCGTCGGGTTCACGATCGAGGACGGCGAGCTCCCGGACTTCCTGCCGGTGGTGATGGAGTTCGGCGCCGTCGGCGACCTCGAGTCTGCGCTGGGCATCCTCGGGCGCAACCGCGCCGGGCTCGAGCTGCTGCACCACGCGCTCGACGGCTTCGACTCGCCCTACGCCGAGGTCGCCGGAGCCCTGCTCACGGTCGTGCCCACCGGCATGACCGGACCGAAGGCCGCCGAGCTGGCCGCGAGCGGGCCACCGACGGAGATGGTGGGCCTCACCCCGTTCATCCCCGTCGAGTCGCTGCGAGTGGGAGCCCGGACATGACCGCCACCCAGACCTTCCTGTTCGTCGTGCTGCCCTACGTCACCGCCGTCGCGTTCGCGATCGGCATGTTCTGGCGCTACCGCTATGACCAATACGGCTGGACCACCCGCTCGTCGCAGATGTACGAGTCACGGCTGCTCCGCATCGGCAGCCCCCTGTTCCACTTCGGCATCCTCATGGCCCTCGGCGGGCACATCCTCGGACTCGTCGTGCCCGAGGGCTGGACCAGCGCAGTCGGCGTGAGCGAGCACCTCTACCACCTGGCCGCGGTGACGTTCGGTGTGATCGCGGCCGTCATGGTCGTGGTGGGTCTCGCGATCCTGATCTACCGCCGGCGCACCGTCGGCCGCGTCTTCACCGTGACGACGCGCATGGACAAGCTCATGTACGTGATGCTCGGCGCCGTCGTGCTCCTCGGCGTCTACAACACCGTGGCTGTCAACCTGCTCAACGTGACGGGCGAGTACCCGGGTGGCTACAACTACCGCGAGACGGTCGCCGTCTGGTTCCGCAGCCTGTTCGTCTTCAGTCCCGACGCGAGCGGCATGGTGCTCGCACCGCCGTCGTTCCAGATCCACGCGGTGCTCGCCATGCTGCTCTTCGCGCTGATCCCGTTCACGCGGCTCGTGCACATCTTCAGCGCACCGGTCGGATACCTGACCCGCCCCTATCTCGTCTACCGCAGCCGCGACCCGGAGGGCTCCGCTCGGGTGCCGCGCCGCGGATGGGAGCCGGTGCGCCACAAGTGAGCACGTCGACCACTCCACGACCAGTGCGACGCACGCCAGTCCTGCCCCCGCAGCACGGCGCGTGGGCGTTCCTGGCGCTGCCCGTCGTACTTGCCTGCACGGTCGCGAGGCCGACCTGGTGGACGGCGGTGCTCACGGTCGCATGGTTCGCGGCATACCCCGCCAGCTACGCGGGCGGGCGCCTGCTGCGCGACCGCCGCCCCGAACGCTTCCGCCGCCCCTTCGCGCTGTGGTCCGCCCTCGCCGCCGTCCCCGCTGCCCTCCTGCTGCTCCGGTTCCCGTGGCTCGCCTGGGTGGGCATGATGCTCTTCGCGCTCGTCGCGGTGAACGTCCGCTACGCACGGCGCAACAACGAGCGTGCCCTGGCCAACGACCTCATCGTCGTCACGGAGTGCGCACTGCTCGTCCCGGTCACGTGGGCAGTGAGCACCGCCGCGACAACGGTGCCGATGCCCGGCACCGCGCCTGTCCAGATCTCCGTCCTCACCACTGTCTGCTGGCTGGTCCTCACCGGCTCGACGCTGCACGTGAAGTCCCTGATCCGCGAGCGACGAGATCCGCGGTACGCGCGAGCCTCTCGTGCAGTCGCGCTGGCCTCCGTTGTGGTGTCGGTAGCGCTGGCGGTCGAGTGGGGGTTGCCGCAGGGCTGGGCCCTGGTCGTGCCCTTCGTAGCGCTGGCGGTCCGCGCGTTCCTCGTCGGCCGACGTCCTGCTCGAGCCGCGGTCATCGGGCTGGTCGAGCTCGCCATGTTCGGCCTGGTCGTGGTCGCCGCGTGGGTCGCCTGACCCTGCCGACCTGTCGAGATGCGCGCACCGCGTGGTGCGAGTCGTCCCTTCTTCGTCCCTAAGGACACGACAGGGACACGCGGGACGCGTTTCGGCCCGATTCCGTGCTCGCATCCTGGCTGCCCCGCGGTCGTTGTTCGAGAACAGGACCGGCAGCCAACCGGGAGGCTGCCGCTGGCCAGCGGGGTTCTCGACGGAGACGGGCCCGTGAGTGATCGAACCTGTGCGGCAAGGGGAATCGCCAGTTCGGACGTCCGGAGCAGCCCCCTGAGAATCCCGCTCGGAGGGCACATGACCGCCTTCGAAATTGATATGACCAGCCTTGGGGCTGGGGCTGGGGCTGTCCGGCGTCTTTGTCGACTTTTCCGCGGTTGTCGAATCCGTCGAAATGCGTTGTGCCGCAATGGATCCCTGCCCTGGGGCAGGCCTCGCTTGGAGCGGGTGACCGGGATCGAACCGGCATGGTCAGCTTGGAAGGTTGGCCGCGTCCGGGTCGTGATCATGTTCTGACCTGCTGTTCCCTCATGTTCGACGGTCTTTTGCACACCTCCGTGGAGTACTCGTGGGATAGCGGATTTTGCGCACCGCTGTCCACTCCACTGGAGGTGTGCAAAATGGCTGCGAACATCGAGGTTCAGGCAGAAGCCGTCGGGCGGAAGCGGCGCCGGCGGCGCGGGTTCGGCGCGGTTGAGGAGCTTCCATCGGGTCGGTTCCGCGCGCGGGTGCTTGGTCCCGACGGCCGGTACGTGCCTGCGCCGGTCACGTTCGCCACACGGACGGACGCAGGTGTCTGGATCGACCTGCAGCACGCAGACATCGTCCGCGGGATCTGGAAGGCCCCGGCCCGGTCCGACTCATCCGGGCCGGGTTCGATGACCGTAGGGGAGTACGTGGGGTGCTGGATAGAGCAGCACCCGACCGCGAAGGACTCGACCAAGGAGCTTTACCGGGGGTTGCTTCGCCGGTGCATCGATCCCGACGTTGGGAAGATCAAACTCGTCGCGCTGACGCCAGAAGCGGTCCGGAGCTGGCACTACCGGCTCGGTCGGCGACTCACCGAGGACGTGACCGCTCAGCGGGCCAGGCTGGTTGAAGCTGGCCGGGCGCCGAGCGCAGCGACGGTGCGAGATGGGCGGACCCGACAAGCCCAGGCCTACCGGCTGCTCCGCGCCGCCCTGTCCACTGCGCACTCCGACGGGTTGATCGTCGATCAGCCCTGCCGGATCACCGGCGCGGGGACTCCTCGCGCAAGCGTGGAGCGCCGGGACCTCGCCGGCCGGCTCCTTACCCCAGGTCAGATCGCCGCAGTCGCTGACGGGATGCCGAACCGATATCGGGTCTTGGTCCTGGCAGCCGCGTGGTCGGGGTTGCGGCAGGGAGAGCTGCTGGCGTTGACCCGAGCCGATCTCGACCTGGACGCGAGCCCGCCGGTGCTGCGGGTACGGCGTCGAGTCCGGCGCACCGACAGCGGGAAGGTGGAGGTCGACACCCCGAAGACGGCCGCGTCGGCACGGACCGTGGCGTTGCCCGCACCCCTACGCGACGCACTCGTCGACCACCTCGCTGAGTACGTACTGGAGGCGCCTGACGCCCTCGTATTCGCGACAATCCACAACACGGTCCCCGCGCGAAGCAACCTCACCGCGATGCTCCACCGGGCCACCGCCGCGGCAGGAGTGGACGCGATCCGATTCCATGATCTCCGGCACTGCGCCCAGGTGCTGGCCGCGGAATCAGGTGCGACTCTCGCTGAGCTGATGGCGCGCATGGGGCACGCGACTCCGAACGCTGCCCAGATCTACATGCACGCCCGAGCCGAACGGGGTGCACTTCTTGCTGAGGCTTTGGCAACGGCGATGGCTGTCCAGGGCCTGCCGCACAGTCCTGCGAACCCTGCCAGCTCAGTCCAGCTGCCGCCCGGCTGCCGGCCTGGCGGCAGCCAAGCCTTGTTCGATCTGTGACAGGAGATCGGCGGCCGCCGCGAGGTCTTGACCGGCACCTCCTGCAGCCATGTTGAGCGCTTTGGCCCATTCCCGACGAACCAAGCGGTAGTTCTCGCGGCCTCGTTCCGTGAGCACCAGAAGTGAGCCGCGTCCATCTTCTGGCCGGGCCGTGCGCTGGATGAGCCCCTTCGACTCGAGGGACTTCAGCACCGGCGTCAGGTTGGGCCGTTGGATCCCGGTCGCACCAGCGATCGCTGTGGGCGAGGCCGACCTCAGTCGCTGCATGTGGCGCATCACGATGCCTTCTGACTGGCTCAGAGGCACCGCTCGTGGGTCCTCGTAGCCGCGGAACTGGACCTCCCGTGCGATCACGAGGATCGAGTTGGCGAGATCCGCCCACAGCTCCTCTTCCCGAGGCGCTAGTTGACCGGTCTTCCGCGTCGCGCTCATCCACACAGTCAAGCAGCCAACACTGTTTATGGACAGGTAAGCATCTACCCAGTATCGTTATGGGCACATAAGCACTTGGAGAAGACATGGACAAGGTTCTGATGATCGGTCCACACGAGCGGCTGCCCCGCATGAACACGTCGAGCGGAGGGCAGCTGAGCTCCGTAGGGGTAGCTGTGCTGCTGGCTGGTGCGTTCCTGCCGATCATGGATTTCTTCATCACCAACGTGGCGCTGCCGAGCATCGACGCTTCGCTAGGTGCCGGACCCGCTGAACTGGAGCTGGTGATTGCGGGCTACGGCGTGGCCTACGCGGCGTTCCTCGTCCTGGGTGGCCGGTTAGGGGACAAGCTGGGTCGTTACCGGCTCTTCCAGGGCGCACTTGTTGGCTTCGTCCTTGCTTCACTGGGCTGCGGTCTCGCGCCAAGCCTCGATGCCCTCATTGCCGCAAGGGTGCTCCAAGGCGCGACCGCCGCCCTGCTCGTCCCGCAGGTGCTGGCCACCTTCCATCACGCACTGAGCGGAGAGCACAAGTCGCGAGCCCTGGCTCTCTACGGCGCGACGTCCGGCGTCGCGGCCGTCGTGGGCCAGTTGTTGGGTGGCGTCATCGTCAGCGCCGACGTCGCCGGCCTGTCGTGGCGGCCCATCTTTCTGGTGAACGTACCGATCGGGATCGCGGTGTGCATAGCGGCAGGTCGGTGCGTTCCGGATACGCGGTCCCAGCGTCCGGTGGGTATCGACATCGCGGGTACAACGATCTTTGCGGCGGCGCTTACTGCACTTCTCGTGCCCCTCACTGAGGGTCGTTCACAAGGGTGGCCCGCCTGGACGTGGGTGATGCTGGGCGCCGCCGTGATCCTGGCGGTCGGGACCGTTCTGGTCGAGAAGCGGGTGGAGGCCCGGGGCCAGGTGCCGCTGCTGCCGCCGTCTCTGTTGCAGAGTCGCTCGATGTCTTTCGGCCTGGCGATGGTCTTTGTGTTCAGCATGGGCTTCGGTTCGTTCATGTTCGCATTCGCTCTCATGATCCAGAACGGGCTGGGTCAAGACGCGTTGCATGGGGGTCTGGCGGTGCTGCCCATGGCCGTCATGTTTCTAGCGGGCTCGTTGCTCTCACCTCGGGTGATCAGCCGCTTCGGGCGGGGTGCGCTCGTGGGCGGTGCCGTCGTTCAGTTGTTTGGCCTGGTAGCGCTGGTAACAGTGGTCGTGGGGCGCTGGCCCGACGTGTCGCTCTGGAACCTCGTGTTGCCGCTGGCGCTCCTCGGCATCGGACAGTCCATGCTCTTCGCGGGCTTGTTTCGCAGCGTGCTTGCTGATGTGCCCCAGCACTTGGGTGGTGTGGGGAGCGGGGCGTTGATCACGATCCAGCAGGCTGGGTTGGCACTGGGGGTGGCTCTTCTGGGCAGCCTCTACCTGGCAATCGCGGCTTCGGATGTCCCTCGCGCCTTCGCGACCGTGGAGTTCGTCCAGATGGCGATCGTGCTCGTGCTCGTCCTCTGCGTCGGCCGGCTCCCTCGCCTGTCTCAGACACCGAAGGTCAAGACCGTCCTGGAGGTCTAGGCAGCTCTGTCCTCTGCGCGGCGGCGTCCGCAGGCCTGCTCGCCCCATGGCGGTCAAGCGGGCCTTGCCCGTTGCGGGACCTTCCCCAGAACCCGATCCGACGTTGTTGCTCGGACTGGCTCGCCCAGGTCGTGTTAGGCCGGGATGGCCACGATGTTGAATGTGGCATTCATCGGGTCCGGGTTGCCGAAGCGCGCGTTGGTCAGGAAGAAGCGGCTGCCGAAGCGGGCGATAGCGGTAGGGGAGTCGAAGGTGTCGGATGTGCGCACGTCGAGGACACGGCCTGTGCGCCCGGCGGCGTCGATATCGAGGACGGACACGGTGTTGGCCAAGTTCTGTACGACATGGAGGGTGTGTCCCTCCAGCAGCATGCCGTCACCCCAGAGGACGTCCCCACCCTCGATGCGCACCTCGACGCTGGCACCACTCGCAGGGTCGATGCGGAAGATCTTCCCCGAGTTGGTCTGGACGACGAGGATCGCCGACCGGTCGGGAGTCATCACCAGGCCGTTGGAGTTGAAGGCACCGCCGTATTCATCGAGGCTCTGGTAGACGAAGTCGCCGGTGATGGGCAGGGCCTCCACGGCGTCCGCCGAGGGGAGCTTGCCGTACGGGCCGAAAGGAATCTTGTAGAGGAACGGGGAGAACGAGTCCGTGACGAATGCCGCCTCTGGCGTGATAAGCACGTCGTTGGCGAAGACGTTCTCGCCGCCCAGCTGGTAGCTAGCGATCGTGGAGCCGTCAGCCTCGTCGAGCACCCACAGCACTCCGGTCGGACCGCCACAAACGAACATTCGGCCCTGGCGGTCGACTGTGAGGCCAGTGGTGGCACGTTTACCGTTGCCCGCCGAGAACACCTCTGACGTGCCGTCGGCGAGGTTCACCTTGCGGATGTCGCCCGTGGTCATGGAGGCCACGTAGGCGAAGCCGCCCACGACCTCCAGGCTCTCGGGGAAGAACCCCACAGGCATCGCGATGTCGTCCGGGTATGTGCTCATGGAGTCTCCAGCTGGTAGGCGAGCGTTGTGGTGTGGTGACTAGCCCAGCAATCCGACACGAGCGAGATCCGCGGTGAGCTCCTCGCGTTGCACCGTGGTCAAAGGCGCGAGCGGGACCCGCGGTGCTCCGCCGGTCATGCCGAGTAGGCCGGACCAGGCCTTGATGTAGGGGATGGGCATGATGCGGTCGCGGACCCACTGGCCGTGCAGCCACTTGGCGCTCAGGTCGCGCAGCGGATCCATTGAGGCGGCCACCTCACTTGCCTTGTCGTACTCGCCGGCGAGCGCCAAATTCGTGTACTCCCGCATCGGCTGGCTGTTCGCGGTCTGGAAGAGGTAGGGGATGGCCGAGGACATGTACACGGTCTGCCCGTGGTCGCGAACGTTCTCCAGCCACACCGACTCGTTGGCCTCGCAGACCAGAATCCTGTCGCCTACTCGCTGCAGAGTTTCCAAGTAACGCTCGTGGGTGTGGCCCACCTTGACCCCGCAGACATTCTCGAGATCGGCCAGTTCGTCGATCAGATTCATTGGGAGCTGCACCCCCGAGTAGCTAGTGTCGAAGAGCCACACCCCGATGTCGACGGCACCGATGACTTCGTGGAACCAGGCACGGAGCCCTTCCTCCGAGGCCACGGGGTAATAGGGGTTGATGACTACCGCGAAGTCGGCGCCGGCGTCCTCGGCGTGACGGGTGAGCGCGATGGTGTCCTGCGCTGAGTGGGACGCGGTGTGAGCCAGGATCGGGATCCGGGAACCGATGGTTGAGACGATGACCTCGAGCGCGCGCTTGCGCTCGTCGAGGCCCAAGGCCCAGAACTCGCCCATCACGCCGTTCGTGAAGACGCCGTCGATCGACAGGGCGCCGAGCAGGTGCTCGATGTCGGATCCCAGCCCGTCGGTGTCAATAGAACCGTCGGCCGAGAACGGCGTCGTCATGGCAGCCCAGAGGCCCGTGAAGGTCTCGCGAGCTGCCTGTTTGGCGTTCGCTCGTGCGTAGTGCATGCGGGAATCCTAATGGCTAGGTGGCTATGCCACAGGGAAGTGTGGCCAGGCTGCCGGGGCGTGTCAACCCCTGCGGTCCCGGCAATTTGCGTCGCTGGGAGAGGCCTGCGCGCGGCCTTGACAGCCATCTCGCACCCGTGCTCAACTGGCCATGCCACTTATCCACTCGCCCCGGATCACGGTTCCCGGTGCGCAGTTGGTCGTCATCGCAAGACCAGTCTCAGGTCCACTCATCCGTTCGCACAGGCGAGGACACATGTCGCTGCAGCAGTTCATCCCAACGCCCCAGTTCGAGACCTACCGGGAGACGTTCAAGGACTTCTTCCAGCTCGAACGCAAGGACGGGATCATCGTTGCCCGGGCACACACCTGCGAAGGTCCAATTCAGCTCAGCGTCCAGAATCACCGCGCGCTGGGTCAGATGCTCAAGACTATCGGTGCCGACCCCGAGAACGAGATCCTCATCCTCACAGGGACGGGGGATGAGTTCATGATGGACTCCGACCCGGCGGGTTTCGCCCTTGAGGACGAGGACATGCCGTACTGGGCCTACGAGTACGCCTACAAGGACGGCAGGATCAACGTCAGCTCGCTGATCAATGACCTGGAAATCCCGACCATCGGCATCTTCAACGGCTCAGGTTTCCACAGCGAGATCGTGCTCATGTGCGATCTCACGCTCTGCGCCGATGATGCGGTCATCTACGACCTTCACTATGACATCGGCTCGGTGCCGGCTGACGGCATCCACAACTGTTTTCAGGAGCTGCTCGGTGTCAAGCGAGCCGCGTACGCGCTGCTCACAGGCCAGTCCATCGACGCTCAGCTCGCTCTGGAATGGGGCCTGGTCAATGAAGTGCTTCCGCGCGACCAACTGCTCGACCGAGCTCTCGCGATCGCGCAGCACATCATGACGCAGCCACGGACGACCCGTCGACTGACGACCCAGATCATCCGCAGACCGTGGAAGCAGCGGATAGTCAACGACCTCGACGGCGGCTTCGGCATCCAGATGTTCGGGCATGTCGCCAAGCAGAAGTCCATCCACAACAGACAGGCAATCTCGGAAACAGTCCAGTACATCCGCGACGGTCGCCAGAACAACTTCGACGACTGAGACGTTCGAGGCGAGTGGGCGAGGGCGTTCTACCAGAGCCAACAGGATCGTCCCAGAACCAGAAGGAGTGCTCATGCCAGAAGTCCACGTCTACATGGCGGAAGGCCGCAGTGACGAGCAGAAGCGAGCCATGATGCTGGACGTCACGAACGCACTGGTCAAGCATCTCGAATGCCCGCCCGACGTGGTGACGATCCAGATCATCGAGGCCAGGTGGACGGACAAGATGAAGGGCGGCCGCACGTTCGCGGAGCGCTACTCCGACCGGGCACCGAGCGGCTACCACGCGGCCGCAAGCGACCGCCCCGCTGAGGCAGACGGCTCAACGTAGCTCGAGCACTCACTTGTCTGGCGCAGTCGATCGACGACCAGCGCGTCCCACTCGTTAGGAGACACCTGAATGACCAAGCTTGGCTGGCTCGGAACGGGGCGGATGGGCACCGCCATGGCTGGGCGCCTCGTGGCGGCCGGTAACGACGTGCTCGTTTGGAACCGCACCGCGTCCAAGACCGAACCGCTGCTGGCGGCCGGCGCTCGCGCGGTTGCGACCATCGGGGACCTCGGCGAAGCGGACATCGTTTTCATCATGGTCTCAACACCTAACGACCTCGAGGAGGTCGTCGGTGGACAGGGGGGCCTCCTCAACGCTCCCCGCCGCGCGAAGGTGATCGTCGACTGCTCCACGGTCTCCATGGAGGCGTCCGCGAAGATCCGGTCGATGGCCAACGAGCGTGGGGTCTCATTCTTGGCGGCTCCGGTAAGCGGGAACCCCCACGTCGTGGAGGAGGGCGGCGCCTGCATCGTGGCCTCGGGGCCACCGGAGACGTACGCCGAGGTAGCGCCCTACCTCGAGCAGATCGCCAAGGTTGCCGTCCACGCGGGCAACGAGGAGCAGAGCCGGCTGGTGAAGCTCTGCCACAACTTGTACCTCGGCATGATGGTGCAGGCTCTGGTCGAGGTCACAAGCCTCGCCGAGAAGGGCGGCACCGACCGCCAGGCATTCCTCGAATTCCTCAACGGGACCGTGCTTGGCTCGGACTGGGTCCGCAAACGCACCAAGGACCTGGTGGCCCAAGATTGGACCCCCACTTTCACCACCGAGCTCCTGCGCAAGGACTTCGATCTCGGCCTCGCGGCCGCGCGGACGCTCGAGGTACCCATGCAGGTTGGCGCTTCGGTGCATCAGCTGATCCAGGCATCGATCGGACTGGGCTTCCGTGACGAGGACTTCCTGTCCCTGTACGTGCAGCAGGCGCGCGCCGCGGCTCTGCCTTCATCGGCTGAGTGAAACGAGTCAAGGAGAGGAAGAAGGACGGATGAGCAGCCTTATCGCAGCGAGCCAGACCGAGGAGACCCAGCGGTTCGCGGACCGAATCCGGCTGCGCGCGCTGCGCATGGTGGCTCCCCACGGCTTCGGCTATCTCGGACAGGCGCTGTCGTGCGCTGAGACCGTCGCAGCCCTGTACCGGACCGCCTACCGGCCGAGTCAGGACCTCTTGGTCTGCTCGCCTGGCCACTACATCGTCGCGGTGTTCGCCGCGGCCGTCGAGACGGGTCAGCTGGACGAGGCGCGGCTGGCGACCTACGGCCACGACGACTCCACGTTGGAGGCGATCGGAACTGAGCGGTCTCCCGCAGTCGACCTCACGTGCGGTTCGCTGGGCACCGGTCTATCCGGCGCTATCGGTTTTGCCCTCTCCAACCGGCTTCGCGGCGACGAGGAGGCACGCGTCTTTGCGCTGCTCAGCGATGGTGAGCTCGAGGAGGGCCAGGTCTGGGAGGCGGCACTGTTCGCCGGCCACCACCGCCTCGACCGCCTTCTGGTCGTGCTCGACGCCAACGATTCCCAGGTCGACGGGCCGGTCAGCTCCATCACCACCATTGAGCCGATCGCGGACAAGTGGGCGTCCTTCGGCTGGCACGTCGCCGACGTGGACGGTCACGACCCAGCCGCGCTCGAGGCGGCGATCGCCGCCGCGATGCTGGACGCACGCCCGAGCATCGTCGTGGCACGCACGTCGACACGTCAGGGTCTAGACGTCCTACCACCCGACGCCGATGGTCACTTCATCAAGCTCCCGGCGGATCTCGTCGAGGCCGCGACCGCTGAGCTGGAGGCTCGCCTTGCGTAAGTCGCCTTACCCCACCGTCCTCAAGCCCTACGGCCAGGCGCTCCTCGACGCGGCGCTGGAACGCGAAGAGATCCTGTGCCTCTCCGGCGACCTCACGCGTCAGTGCGAGGTGGACCTTTTCCAGGAGAAGCTCCCGGAGCGATTCATCCACGCTGGCATGGCCGAGGCGAACATGATGAGCATGGCGGGGGCCCTCGCCCGCAGAGGCCACATCCCGTTCGTGCACACCTTCGGTGTCTTTGCGACTCGTCGTCCCTTCGACCAGATCGTGAACTCGATCGCCTACCCGAGGCTCCCGGTGCGCATCGTGGGTTTCATGCCCGGCATCTCCAGCCCCGGTGGCCCTAGCCACCAGGCCATCGAGGACGTCGCCATCATGCGGGCCATCCCGGGCATGACGGTGATCGACGTCGCGGATGCTGTCGAGATCCGTCAGGTGGTGCCCCAGATCGTGGACCTTCCGGGCCCGGTCTACCTTCGGCTCAAGCGCGGTGAGATCCCGGTGATGTTCGACGACGACCACGTCTTCAGCCTGCTCAAGGCGCAGGTCCTGGCCCGAGGTGAGCAGGTGGCGATCTTCGCGAACGGGATGATGCTTTCCGCAGCGTTGTCGGCGGCCGAGGTGCTTGAGGGCGCCGGTGTCTCGACCTCGGTCGTCAACGTACCCGTGATCAAGCCACTGGACACCGAGACCGTGCTCGACGTCGCGAGCCAGTCCATCGCGGTTGTGACCGTTGAGAACCACACGATCATCGGCGGGCTCGGCTCGGCGGTCGCCGAGACTCTCGCCGAGGCCGGGCTGGGTCGTCGACTCCGCCGGGTCGGCCTCCAGGACACGTTCGCCGAGGGTGCAAAGAGCGCGCCGAACCTGTTCCGCAAGTACGGGCTCTCCACCCGCGATGTCGTGACCGCGGCCTGGTCCGGGCTGGACCGGCGCGACGCGGCGCCCGATGTGACAGAGGTTGCCGCCGCGCCCGGTGAGTACGCGCCGGTCTGACCCAAGCCCGCCACGAACAGGCGGCGACGAACGAACGAGCGAAGGCAGGAACCCTTGGACGCGCGGCTGATCGACCTGATTGATGCCCTCCCCACGAAGTTGTTCATCGGCGGTGAGTGGCGCGAAGCATCTGACGGTGCGACGGTCGATGTCTTGGACCCGGCCACGGGTGACGTCTTGACGTCCGTGTCATCAGCGACCGTCGACGACGCGCTGGCCGCAGCGGCCGCGGCGAGCGGTGCCCTCATCGAGTGGCGGCGAACCGCGCCCCGAGCGCGCAGCATCATCCTGCGGCGAGCCTTCGAGCTGATGGTCGAGCGCAAGGAGCAGATTGCTCTGCTCATCAGCGCGGAGAACGGCAAAGCGCTCCCTGACGCACGCGCGGAGGTCGCCTACGCAGCAGAGTTCTTCCGCTGGTTCTCGGAAGAGGCAGTGCGGCTCGACGGTTCGCTACACGTAGCGCCCAGCGGCGAGTATCGGATCGTGGTCCAGCGCGAACCCATCGGAGTCGCCGTGCTGGTGACCCCTTGGAACTACCCGGCAGCGATGGCCACCCGCAAGATCGGGCCGGCCCTCGCGGCTGGGTGCACCGTGGTACTCAAGCCAGCGACGGACACGCCCCTCACAGCACTGGTCATGGGCGCTTTGCTCGCTGAGGCAGGGGTTCCAGACGGTGTGGTCAACGTCATCCCGGCGCATCGCTCGTCGCAGGTCGTCGATGCGCTGCTGCACGACCCGATCGTTCGCAAGCTGTCCTTCACGGGCTCGACATCGGTCGGAAGCACCCTGCTCCGAACGGCGGCCGACCGAGTGTTGAGCACATCCATGGAACTCGGCGGCAACGCCCCCTTCGTCGTCTTGGAAGACGCCGACCTGGAAGCCGCCGTCACGGGCGCCATGATCGCCAAGATGCGCAATGGCGGTGAGGCATGCACCGCGGCAAACCGCTTCTATGTGCAGGAGGCCGTTGCGGACGCATTCGGTGCCCGCTTCGCGGCCGCCATGGAGGCGCTCAAGGTCGGTCCGGGCTACGAGGACGGCGTCGACCTCGGCCCCCTGGTCAACAGGGCCGCTCAGTCCGACGTGGAGTCACTGGTCCACGACGCCGTCGACCGCGGAGCAAGGGTCCTCACCGGCGGGAGGGCGCCTTCGGGAGCCGGATTCTTCTATGCGCCCACCGTTCTCGACCGGGTTCCGGCAGACGCGCGGATGCTTCACGAGGAGATATTCGGTCCAGTCGCTCCAATCGTTCGGTTCCACGACGTCGAAGAGGCGATCGAGGCCGCCAACGCATCGGATTTCGGGCTCGTCTCGTATGTGTACACGCGCGATCTCGCCCGCGGGCTCGCAGTTGCCGAGCAGCTGGAGAGCGGCATGGTCGGGCTCAACCGCGGACTTGTCTCAGACCCCAGTGCCCCGTTTGGCGGCGTCAAGCTCAGTGGCCTCGGCCGAGAGGGTGGTCACGAGGGAATGCTCGAGTACACCGAGACCAAGTACATCGCCGCGAACTGGTAGACCGAGACGCGATGTCGTTGTGGCGAGATTCTAGGAGTGTTCCGCGATGAGTTTGACTGGACTCGATGGTGTGGTCGCCGCCTCTGGCGGGGACGGACATCGGACATTGCTACGCAATGCCGTCGTCCTGTCGATGGACCCGGACGTGGGGGACTTCGAGGCGGGTGATGTGCTTATCGAGGGCTCGAGCATCCTCGCCGTCGGCGAGGCCTTGCAGGCCGATGCCGCCGAGGTCGACTGCTCCGGCTGCATCGTCATGCCTGGCTTCGTGAACTCCCACCACCATACGTTCCAGACGGCGCTTCGCTCGTACTGGACTGACGCGTTGGCCGTGGACTACTTCACAGCCTCCCGACAGGGCGAGCGCGCGGTGTTCCACGTCTACGAACCTTCAGACGTGTACTGGGGGGAGTACGCCGGTGCGCTCGAACAGCTCAACGCTGGCACCACGACCGTCGTCGACACGTCCCAGTGCACCGCAACCCCGCAGCACACGGACGCAGCAATCGAAGGCCTCATTCACTCGGGCGTTCGCGCCGTCTACGCGTACTCACCGAAGGCGCACGGCAGCACGCCTCGCCCGGAATACGCCTTTCCCCAGGATGTCCGCCGAATCCGCGAGCAGTTCTTCGCGTCGAACGACCAGCTGGTGACGCTTGCCTTTGGTTCGCCGGCGCTCCTGGTCAACTGGAAGCTGGCGCGTGAGCTCAACCTGCCAATCTTCTCCCACGTGAACGACGTCGGAGCGGGTCTGCAGGTTGAGCAGCTGAGCAAGGTGGGTCTGGCCGGCTCATGGAACACGTACATCCACTGCACCGGGCTGGCCGAGAGCACGTGGCAGATGTTCGCCGAGACAGGCGGAAAGGTCTCGCTGTCGTCTGTGGTCGAGCAGACGCTGTGCACGGGCATGCCGGGGATGCAGGCTGCGATGGACCACGGGATCCAACCAAGCTTCAGCACCGACGCGGTGAGTCTCGGGCCGACCGACTTCTTCTCGCAGATCAGAGCCGCGTACGCGCTCCAGCGAAGCCGGCTCCAGGAACGGGCAATCGCGGGCGAGTCGCCTATCCCCGACTACTTGTCGACGCGAGACATTCTGCGTATGGCGACGATCGAGGGGGCACGCGCGGCCCACTTGGACCACAAGGTGGGCAGCCTGACTCCGGGCAAGCAGGCAGATGTGCTCGTGCTAAACACCAAGACGCTCAACGCAGCCCCGCTCAACCACGCTTCGGGCGCGGTCGTGGCGCTGATGGATACCAGCAACGTACGGACGGTGATTGTCGCGGGGAAGATCGTGAAGTGGGAGGGCGAACTGGTGGGAGTCGACGTCGGACACGTCGTGAATGAACTGGAGAAATCAGCGACCGGTCTGCTTGAACGGTCTGAGTACCCAAACCTGCTGCTCACATCGTGCCGGAGTTGACTGAAGACGGGGGTGTAGGCTGACAAGTCAGTTGGCCACTTGGCCACGGTTAGCCACCTCGCCGTTCCCGTGGCGACCGTGCAGCGGTCTAGAGCGACACGGAACGAGGACATGTGGTGACGCAGATTCCTAACGACCGCGCGCTGGACATGAGTGGGCTGGGGCCGGTGAACCTGCCGCGCCTGTCTGACACGATCGCTGAGCAGATACGCGACCTCATAATCGGTCAGGACCTTAGGGAAGGCACGCGGCTGCCATCCGAACGCGAGCTTGCTGGTCGTTTCCAGACGAGTCGTCCTACCGTCAGCCAGGCCATCCGAACCCTGTCTCTCATGGGACTTGTCGAGAGTCGTCGCGGTTCGGGTGCGTATGTCGTACGCAAGCCGAAGATCACCGAGGCCGCGTACACGAAGTCGCTGCTGACACCCGACGGAGACAATCTCGACGAGCTCGTCGAACTCCGTCTTTGGCTCGAGAGCCTCGGCGTGCAGCAGGCGATCTCCATTCGGAAGAAGGCGGGACTGGCTAAGGCACGCAAGGCCCTGGCGCGCCTCGCAGATAGCGTGGGCGAGACATCCACCTGGATCGCGGCTGACACTGTCTTCCATGCCACGATCGTCGACCTTGCGGGCAATTCCGCCCTCACTGCGGTCTATGAGCAGGTGCACAACTCGGTTCTCGAGTACGAACTGCGCTCATGGGTGGAGAGCAACCAGGTCCCCTCCTGGCTGACTCGCGACAAGGCCGATGCTCAGCTCGCCCTCCACGCGCCCATGGTGAATGCGCTCGCCGAGGCGGACCTCGTCTCAGCGCTCAAAGCGGTTGAGAGGCACAACGACGTGATGAGGGAGCATCTTCGCCACCGCGACGGCTGACGGCCCGGAGGCGGAGGCGATCATGCGGCTGTTGTCGCGGTCGCTGTGCGGCCGTCTCGTGCTCGCAAGCGAGTAAACCAGCGACGAAGGCGGCCGTCGAAGCTCTGGAGTCCCACGGCCACGAGGATGAGAACCCCCAATGTGATCTGTTGGTAGAGCGGGTTCAGCCCCAGGAGGTTGTAGCCGTTGCCGATGAGGGCGAGAAGGAGCACGCCGAGAACCGTTCGCCACACTGCTCCCTCGCCACCCATGATGCTCGTGCCTCCGACGACGATGCCCGCGATCACCGTGAACGTCAGTGCGTTGCCGCCGTTACTCGACTGGGCGCTCAGAACCCGCGACGAGTCGATGAGGCCGGCAAGCGCTGCGGCGAGGCCGCTTAAGGCGAAGCAGGCAATACGCACACCGGACACGCGCACCCCCGCTAGTCGGGCTGCGCGGTCGTTGCCGCCAACCGCGTAGATGTAGCGCCCGAACGCCGTCCCCCAAAGCGTGAGGCCGAGGACTATCGAGACGGCGATCATGATCCAGACCGACGACGGCAATCCCAGGATGAAGGTCTGGGCGAGGTAGCCGTATTCCGGTCGGTCGTAGAGGGTGATGCTGTCCCCGGAGGTGGCAAGTGCGCCGATGCCGGACACGATGAACGACATTGCCAGAGTGGCGATCAGTGCATTGATCCTCCAGATGGTGACGATGAGGCCGTTGAGGACGCCAACGGTGGCACCCACGATTAGACCGACAACGATGGCGACGATGACGTTGCCATTCTGGGCGAGCGCGGCAGTGACCACGGCCGCTAGACCGTAGACGGCTCCGACGGAGAGGTCCATGCCTCCTGAGACGAAGAGCAGTGTGCCCGCGGCCGCGATGATCAGAACGGCTGACTGCTGGTCTAGTAGGTTCACAAGGTTGTCGTGGGTGGCGAACGGTGGGCTGATCAGCGTGAGTACGACAAACGCAATCAGGAACGGCAGGACGATTCCAGCCCGCGCCGCCCTGACGCGTAGAACGTCCCAGGAGCGGCGGAGTCCGCCGGCGTGCGTCGCAGTCTCGTGCGTCGTCATGCCTTGCTCTCCTCGATGGGGGTGGTGTCGGTCAAGGCGGCCGTGAGTATCGCTTCCTCCGTGATGCCGGCGCCGGTGAGCTCGGCCGCGACGCGGCCGCGACGCATGACCATCACCCGGTGGCTCAGGCCGATGAGCTCCTCCGGCTCGGAGGACACCAACAGCAGTCCCATGCCGTCGGCCGCCAGCGAGGTCAGCAGTTGGTAGATCGACGACTTGGCGCCAACATCGACGCCGCGGGTGGGTTCGCAGGCGATGAGCACTTTCGTGTCACGAAGGAGCACGCGCGCGAGCATCACTTTCTGCTGGTTCCCTCCTGACAAGGTGGAGACGGGCTGACGACCCCGACCGGAAGGGACGTCGAGCCGCTGGTACACGTCCTTGCTGACGCGTCGCTCCTCAGAACGCCGCACCACCCCGAATCGCGTCAGGCGACGGAGGGAGCTGATGCTGCTGTTCTCGGTCACGGGCCGAACCAAGAAGAGCCCATCGTCCCTGCGTGACGCGGGGATGAGCGCGAGGCCCTGGCGCAAAGATCCGCTTGGCTGGTGAACTCCGAGCGGTCGACCGAGGACCTCCACCGAGCCGGATTCGGTCGGGACATCCCCGTAGATGGCGGCTCCCAGCTCAGCTCGCCCGGAACCGTCCAGCCCGGCCAGCCCGACGATCTCGCCCGCGTGGACCTCGAGTGAGACACAGTCGACCCCAGGTGCGACGAGGTCGCGCACCCGTAGCACTGCCGGCCCCTCGACTTCTGTCGTTGGGAGGGGAGGGAAGACCGCGGACAACTCCCGACCCAGCATCGCGCGGATGAGCGAGGGCTCGGTCTGCCCTGAAGCCGGGCTCGACTGAACCAGACGTCCGTCTCGCAGCACGCTGATGTGGTCAGCCAATTCGAGCACTTCTCGAAGGAAGTGCGTCACGATGACGACCGAGGCGCCGCGCCCGACTACGGCCCGAAGTGTGGCATGAAAGACCGCAGCTTCCTGTTCGTTCAGGGCGGCTGTCGGTTCGTCCATGATGATCAGGTCAGCGCGGCGGGACAGAGCACGAAGGATCTCGACTTGCTGTCGCTCTCCGAGAGGTAGCGCCCCGGCGAGTGCGTTGCCACGGAGTTGGAAGCCGGTCTCCGCGAGGAGCTCCGCCCACTGACGGTCCAAGTCGCGCCGGCGGATGAAGCCAAATCGGCGCGGCTCAGCCCCAAGGAAGACGTTCTCCTCCGCCGTCAGATTCGGAGCCAAGGAGATCTCCTGCTCGATGGCGGCGATGCCAGCCTCGAGCGCGTCGCGTGGTGTTCTCATTCGAATCACGTGGCCGGCCACGGCTACGTGCCCAGCGTCTGGTTCGAGGACGCCAGCGATGATCTTGCCCAGCGTCGACTTCCCGGCACCGTTCTCACCGACGAGGGCATGGATGGTTCCGGGCTCTATCGTGACGCTGACGTCCTCGAGTGCTCGGATTGACCCGAAGGCCTTGGACACGCCGACGACCTCGACACCGCCGAACTGGTGCCCCGGGCTTACACCCGGGGCACCAGCGGTTCGGTGAACAATCATCCCGTCCACTCGCCGGTGAACTTCGAAACGTTGTCCTTCACCGCGAGTCCACCGTCGGGGAGGTCGGCCGCGGGGTTGAGCGCGCCTGAGTTCGTCCCGTCGGCGACGGCCTTGATCAGGGCTCCGACTGCCACCTTGCCGGCTGTGGAGGGCACCGTCGGCACGTCCCCGAACCAGCCGCCGGACGACACCTTGTCCAGGCCCGCCTTGCTTCCGCCGAGGCCGATGATCTTGACCTGGTCGGCCTTCTTGGCAGCCGTGACCGCTTGCGTCGCACCCTGCATGCCCTGGTCCGAGCCGACAATGACCGTGATATCAGGGTGCGCCTGCAGCATGGTCTGCGCGGCGGCGAGGCCCCCTGCGGCGCTGAACATTGCCTCGCCTTCTGCTACGACCTTGATGTTCGGGTCGGAGGAGATGACGCTGTCCAGACCCGCTCGTACGCCCTTGTCGAAGCCTGAGGCCTTGAAGTCATACATGTACCCGACGTTGCAGGGGGTGGTTCCGGCGGCCTTGCATGCCTGTGTGACGAGCTGACCCTCGTGGGTTCCACGGTCGAATCCGGTGTAGACGACGCTTGCTGAGATGCCATCGATCTGCGGTGCTCCGTCCTTGAGGTCGGCTCCCAAGACCGAGTTGACGGCGACCACCTTGATGCCCTTGTCCAGGGCTGTCTTCACCAGCGGAACGAGACCGGCACCGTCCACGGCGTCAATCAGGAACGCGTTGTACTTACCGCTCGCCACGGCGTCCTGGATTTGCCCGAACTGCTTCGCCGGCGTGTTTTCAGCATCAAAGACCGTCACCGTGGCGCCTTGCGCCGCTGCCTCGGTCTTGATCCCATCGAGCTGGGCTGCGGCGTAGCTGTTCTGCGTCGCGAAGGCGAAGTAGGCGATGCTGCTGGGTTTGGCGGACGCGCTGATACTGGCTGAGCCGCTGGCCGCCGGTGCGCCGCTGCTGGACGATCCGCAGGCCGTCAGCAACAGAGCGCTAACGGCGATGACACCGAGCATCACGCGCTTTCCACCGGCGTTGACCAGGCGGTTCGCGATTGCGTTCATCGACTCTCCTTCATGGGTTGACGGCGACTCCCCGCTGCTTGAGGGCATTTCCCCAGTGCTGGAGGTACGTTGGCCAGGTGGCTAAGCCGCTCAGCCGCCTAAGATGCCTACTGCGGGTGTCGGTGTCAAGGGATCGTGACGTCGAATCCACGACTCTGTAGCCTCGCACGCTTGAAGTGGCGCGGTTTGTTGCCAAACTGTTGCGTTGCGAAGTCGTCCGCCAACCTTGAGAGACCTGTGGCTTGACAGAGGCCTGACACACGTCGAGACTGGCTAGGCCGCCTTACCAGTAGTGCGGCAATTCAAGAAGGAGCTCGATGCGTCGGATCGTGGTCGCGAACGTCGAAGGACGCAGCCGTGTCGTCTCCGACGGTTCTCCGCCTCGTTCGCGCGGGGCACGGCATACCCAAGGTCTCTCCAACACTCTGGTCTGGGCCACGGACGCCCCGGTCTCACTTGGCCGTGTCGAAGACACCACGGCAACGGCCAGAACGTTCGTGCCCGGGCCGGGGTCCACGTCCCTGCTTTGGTTGACGCTGCCGCCGTTGTCGGTCTTCAGCGATCCGCATCGTGATTCGGCAGCTGCCGAACTGGAGCACGGGCTGATCTCACCTGGCATTCACGACCTAATGGAGGCGGACAACCCCGGCTGGCACACAACCCTCACGGTCGACTACGACTACGTCGTCGAAGGGACGCTGACGCTGGCGCTGACCGACGGCGAGGTGGAGGTGACCGCTGGAGACCTCGTGATTCAGCACGGTACGAGGCACGCTTGGCGCAACCGCTCGGACGCAGTAGCCACCCTGCTCGTCGTGCTCCTTGGCGCGTCGGCCGGCTAGCGGTTGTCAGAGCTGAAGGGGCCCCGACAGCCGTCCAACCTACGACCCACAGATCACCAGGAGCTCGACGTGTCTACACGCATCACCCACTGGATCGACGGCAAGCCGTACGGTCGCGTCGCCGAGCGTCAGGGCGAGGTGTTCGACCCTGCGACCGGTCAGCGCAGCGGGCTGGTCGACTTCGCCACCGCCGCGGTCATGGATGAGGCCGTGGCGGCCGCCAAGGAGGCGTTCGCCGACTGGCGGAACTCCTCCCTGTCCCGCCGTTCCCAGGTGCTCTTCGCCTTCCGCGAGCTCCTCAACGAGCGCAAGGGAGACCTCGCTGCGCTCATCACCGCGGAGCACGGCAAGGTCCTGTCCGATGCGCTCGGCGAGGTCACCCGCGGCCTGGAGGTCGTCGAGTTCGCCTGCGGCATACCCCATCTGCTCAAGGGCGGTTTCTCCGAAGGGGTCTCCACCAAGGTCGACGTCTACTCCATCCGCCAGCCGCTCGGCGTGGTCGGCATCATCTCGCCCTTCAACTTCCCGGCCATGGTCCCGATGTGGTTCTTCCCGATCGCGATCGCCTGCGGCAACACCGTCGTGGTCAAGCCGAGCGAGAAAGACCCCAGCGCGGTCAACCTCGTAGCCGAGCTGTGGGCCGAGGCCGGGCTCCCCGAGGGTGTCTTCAACGTCGTGCACGGCGACAAGGAGGCCGTCGACCGGCTCCTGGTCCACCCCGACGTCAAGAGCATCTCCTTCGTGGGATCGACACCCATCGCCCGCTACGTGTACGAGACCGGCACGAAGGCGGGCAAGCGGGTCCAGGCCCTCGGCGGCGCCAAGAACCACATGGTGGTCCTACCGGACGCCGACCTCGACCTGGCCGCGGACGCAGCCGTCAACGCCGGCTTCGGTTCGGCGGGGGAGCGGTGCATGGCGATCTCGGCCCTGGTCGTCGTCGAGCCCGTCGCCGACGCGCTGGTCGCGAAGATCTCGGACCGGATCGCCACGCTGCGGACCGGCGACGGTCGCCGCGGAGCCGACATGGGCCCGCTGGTCACCGCGGTCCACCGCGACAAGGTGGCCGGCTACGTGCAGGCCGGTGTCGACGCCGGCGCCTCGTTGGTCGTTGACGGCCGCGACGTCCAGCCGGACGGAGCGGCGGACGGCTACTGGCTGGGCCCGACACTGTTCGACCACGTCACGACGGACATGACCATCTACACCGACGAGATCTTCGGCCCGGTGCTGTCCGTGGTCCGGGTCGACTCGTACGACGACGCGCTGCGGATGGTCAACGACCACCCGTACGGCAACGGCACCGCCATCTTCACCAACGACGGCGGCGCCGCCCGGCGCTACCAGAACGAGGTCGAGGTCGGCATGGTCGGCATCAACGTGCCGATCCCGGTGCCCATGGCGTACTACTCCTTCGGCGGCTGGAAGAACTCGCTGTTCGGTGACACCCACGCGCACGGGACCGAGGGCGTCCACTTCTACACGCGCGGCAAGGTGATCACCTCGCGCTGGCTCGACCCCAGCCACGGCGGCATCAACCTTGGCTTCCCGACCCATAACTGACGCGCGCCTTGCTCTCACCCGACCGACCAGAGCCTGGGCATCGGGAGTTCCCCGCTCCTTCTCGCGGTCTCGGGGAGACTTAGCACCGCCGTCCCGTCCGGCGTCGTCAATACGGACTTGTGTCGTGATCCAGGTGAGCGACAGTCCCAGGGCCGTCGGGCTCGGTCGCGCAGAGCGCTCTGGCTACTTGCCGCGACGGTTGTATGGGGACTGGTTCACCGGTTTGAGGGACATCCCCTGCCGCTGGGCCTGGGTGCGGATGGCATCCTCGCTGCGCCCGAGCTTGAGCCCGATGACTCGGTGGGCGTGTTCTCCTTGGCCAGCCGGTCGAGCCCTTGCTTGTCGGCGTCACTCCAGTCCAGGCCGCTGTTTCGTGTGGACTTCGCCATGGTCGTTCGTCTCGTGGTCGTTTGTTTCGTGTGTCCTTCGAGGTCGAGGACGCTCAGCCCCCGCTCGTGTACCGCCCCGCCTGACGCGGCTCGCCCAGTTGGTGCGGCGCGGTGTGAGGTACTCCTCGAGAGTTCGGTGGTCGTCCGCTCGGTTGGCGCTGATCTGGGCGCTGGAGAATCCTGCGGCCCAGCGGATGGTGCCGTTCATGATGGCGTAGTGCGAGCGGCAGGGCAGTGCCCAATTGCCGATAGACGGCCTCATCGATACCTCGCCGTTGAACGTCAGCGTCCATTGAGCAGGTGACAACGGCGCCATGACCTTCTCGCCGCATCCGCAGCAGCACAGGTGGGCGGTAGTTGCGTACTCGCCGGAGATGTACAGCAGGCCTAGTTCGAGGACCGGCGGGAAGATGTCGATGAAGAGGGGCTTGATGGAACTGATTGCCGTCATGTGTTCACCACTGTCCTGATGTCGTTCATGTACAGCCCATACAGCACTTCACCGGCGGGCTCGCAGGTGGCGTAGTAGCCGAGGTGCCGCTTCCATTCGGCGACGGCAAGCAGGGCGTTCAGTGCGTTGAGGTCAGCGACCTGGATGTTGCGGTCGTATACGTCCTCGTGGGCCGAGATTGCTTGGTCAGGGGTCGAGGGAGAGGTCTTGGGACCGTCGAAGTGGTTGGTGACGCGCAGGGTCCCCGTGAGCTTGCCAAGCTTCTCGGCGATACCCATGCCGACGTCGATGAACGGCGTCCCGCGCTGCTCGAGCCAGCTGACGACACTTGTCAGTCCAGCGGCGTCTGCTGCGGCAAGGAAGACGAACGTCGCGTCGCTCAGCAGGTGGAGGTTCCCGACGTGGAGGTACTCGGCGTGGGTTTCGATTCCAGTGTGCATCTTGGAGTAGACGTTCTTGAAGTAGTCGACCTTGTTCGGCCAATCACGCAGCTCCTCGAGGTCGGCTGCTCCAGGTGCGCGGTACGCGTTGTGGTTCTCGAACAGGTCGCCGTCGATCAGGATGATGCGCTTCACGGGGGTCTTGGAGACCTGGTCGAGGATGTAGCCGCCGGTTCCGCCCAATCCCACGATCGCGATCGTGTGGCCCTGGAAGGTGCGGCTGAGCTCGCCTAGTCCGGCGCGCGTGGTCGCGGTGTCGGGGTAGACGAAGGGCAGGTCGTCCTCGTCGGCCTCCCAAGTTGCCCCGGGAGTCGGCGTCACCCGCGGGTCGAGTGCTTGAGCCGGGTGCGACAGGATGCGCGCGTAAGAGCTGACCTTGTCGTACTGGTTGGCGTAACTTCCCGACTTGGGCTTCTGAGAGATGAGGAAACTCGCGTCGAGCCCTGGAGCGATGTTTCGCGTTTGCGCACTCGCGCCTGCGATCGGGGACCCGTCAGTTTCATGCGGAGTCTCGCCGATGAACCAGATCGTGTGGTCCTTGGTGTCGTCGACGACTGTGTCTCCGGCAAAGGTGACCGGGTAGGCGAGCATCCCGTATGCAATCTCACCTGAGGCCGTGCGGTACGGGATCTGCCGGACGATCAGGTGGCAGTTCCGGTAGGCGAGAACGTAGCCGTCATCGAGCAGCAGCCCGACGATCGGATCACGAGCGATTGGTGCGGTGGACATTGAAGACCATCCCGTCCTTGACCGGGACTGCGTCTCCGGCCTTGAGGATGCCTCGGCTGTGCCCCTCCGGTCCGCGGCTGTAGTCGATCCGGACGACGTCGCCCTCCTGGAGCGGCTGGCCGGGGTACTCAATCTCGATGAGGTCGCCGAAGCTGATTGCCTTCTTGGACCACTCGTGAGGCACCGTGTTGATGACGACCGTGACCGTCTTGCCGTGGTCGGGGCCGCCTTGGGGGTTTCCAGGTCCGTCCGGGCGTGGGTCGTGGTCTGGCATGACGCGTACCTCTGGCGCGGGTCGTGGGACTGGTCCGGTGCGCGCCGCGTCGGACCAGCTTGGTGTCTCGTAATCGTATCAGCAAAGAGTCATTCCACAGTTAGAGATGCACCGTGTCGTGTCACTGGCGTGTCGGCAGCGCGCTAGCCTTCAGGCCATGCATCGGAACATCGCTTCACCGACCCCCCCGTTCTCGACAGCATGACGACCCCCTCCGACCAATCCATTCCTGTTCAGCGCCTAGACCTTGCGCAGCTCGGCGCGATGCTGCGCGAGCACCGCGGGTCGCTGTCCCTCCGGCAGGCCGCGGCGGAAGCCGGGGTCAGTTTCAGTACCCTGACGCGTGTCGAGGCAGGGTCCCAGCCGGACCTGACGTCTTTCATGCTGCTGTGCGCGTGGCTGGGGGTGTCACCGAGCCAGTTCTTCTCCCCGATCGCCGAGCGTGAGGTGGCGCCCATCGACGAGGCGATCGCGCACCTCACTTCGGATCCCCGCCTCGCTCCCGACGCGGCGACCAAGATCACCGACGTACTGCGCGGCATGTACAGCGCTTTGGCGAAAGCCCCCGCGGACCGGCAGATTGTCGCCTGTCACCTGCGCGCCGCGGGTGCCCTTCGGCCTGGCGTTCCGGAGCGTCTGAACACGGTCCTCGGCGAGATGTACGACCAGCTGACGGCCCTTGTGGCGGCCGGCGAGTTGTGACGCTCCGTCGCGGGTTCAAGGCCGAGGCAGAACGCGAAGCCGTCAGGGCTCGCAAGGCCCTCGGCCTGGCTCCCCACGACCCGCTCGATCCGGCCGACCTGGCGCGCAATCTCGGGATCGCCGTCGTAGACGCGGCCACGCTGGTAGATCTTGCTGAACTCGAGGAATTGGAGCGCCTGCAAGCGTTTGCCTTCTCGGCAGCGACGTTCGAGATCGAGGGCCGCAAGATCATCGTGTTCAGCCCGCTCCGGTCGGTGGGACGCCGCAACAGTGACATCGCACACGAACTCGCACACGTGATGTTGAAGCACGATCTGGCCGAGATCCGCGAGCTGAACGGCATGCCGTTCCGTACGTGTCGTCCCGAGGAGGAGGAGGAAGCGACCGCGTTCGGCGGGACTCTTTTGCTGCCTCGTCCGCTTCTGCTGAGCGCGGCACGGCGACGGGCTTCGGTTGAGCAGATGGCGACCGACTTCGTCGTCACGCCTGAGATGGCCCGTTTTCGCTTCAACTCGACGGGGGTGGCCAAACAACTTGGACGGCGGGCCTAAGACCGTCGGCACGCCCTAGGCTCACGGTCGTGGGTGCCAGTCAGAGCGCCATGGAGCGGCGGGACGCCGATGGCCAGCCATGACCCCCCGGCCGCCGTCCGCTTCACCCTCAACGGCCGCCGACACGAGCTGAGCCGGGAACAGGTCGATGAGCGGCTGGCTGGCGTCGTCCCGGACTCCATCCAAAAGCACGCAGTCCGCATCAACGGGACCTGGTACCCGGTGCGGCAGGGATTCGGGGTGGCCACCGGTTTGCCCGGACGTGAGTTCACGTCGCACATCGCGCGGCGCCACTTGGCCGCGCTCGGCTACGAGTTGCATGGCGAGATCGAGCAACGCGACGCTGGCCCCGTACGAACGCCGGCTGGGGGTCTCAACCAAGTCAAAGAGAGGGCCGGCGCCGACGAGTCTTGGCACACCGAAACGAACGTTCAGGCAGCCGTGGTCACTGCCCTGATCGAGGCAGGTTGGAGCATCGTTTCTGTCGCGGACACCGAGACCAAGGAGCATGGCATCGACATCGTTGCGTCCCGTGATGAAGACGCGGTTGGCATCGAGGTCAAGGGCTACCCGAGCCGCGGTTACGCCGACCCAGCCCGGGCCGGAGAGATCAAGAAGACGCAGCCGAGCACGCAGGCGGTGCACCGGTACGCCCAGGCTGTGCTCGCGGCCATGCGCCTCCGGACTAAGAGAGCAGAGCTGCGGAGCGTCGTGGCGCTGCCGGACTTTTCGCGATACCGCGATCTGTACGCCGAGACCGCGGCCTCGCTCGAGGCCGCCCGCATCGAGGTCTGGTGGGTCAGTGCATCGGGCGGCGTGGCGTCGAGTCCCAACTAGCAGCATCTGGCCGGCCCAGTTCACGATCGAGATCCTCATGGCTCCGTGACCAAGGAGCCGGTGGTACCCGGCCTGCCTCGATGAATGCGTCCACGTCGTTGTCGGAGATCCGGATGTAGCGTCCGATTCGGCAGAAGCCGATGCGACGCTGGGCGACCAGCCTGCGAACGAATCGTGTGGGCGTCCCGAGCCGCTCGGCTACCTGGTCGACGCTGAGTAGTGCGCCAACCGAGCTCGATGTCTGGAAGTCGCTCAAGGGCGCGTCCGGACGTGTGGGTGCGGTGGTCATCGAGTCAGTCATGTGCTCGTCCTCCTCAAGGTCGATGAGGCTCTCAATGGTGACCGGCGCCTGTTGCGCTGAGGCTCGCGCGGGGGACGCCTCACGGCTTCCGTGCCCCGCGTTGCGCCGAAGCAGTCGGCTCGCATCCGCGGGCAACTCCCGGCGTCAGGCCACCTACGGATACCGGCGCTGCGACTCCGGCCGGCGCAGCAGCGAGGGCTTGCGTTGAGGCTTGCCGCAAGCCCCGTGCAAGACCTTGCGAGCGTCCGCACTTCTGACAAACGGCCAGGTCAGAGGGCTCTCGGCGTCGCGCAAGCCTCAGCGCAATACCCCTCGCGGAGTCTCCCGGTGTCCATCACCGACCCGGGAGGAAGCCCATGTCCGTCATCGCCGAAGAGTCTCTGGCCACCACGATCCGCCCAGCCGCGGGAGCTAGCACTGAACTACTCCCACGTGATCGCGCGGGGCTGTTGAAGGCCTTGGACATCGTCGATCGCGAAGGTTGGGACAGCGCCACTGCCGTTGAGCTGCTCGAGTACGTCCGCAAGTTCGTAGTCGGTCCCAACGTTGCGGCCAGTGGCCTGCGTGGGCCGGCTGCCGATCAAGCCGAGGCGAGCGCGTGGTCGGCAACCTGGGAGTCGTTGGCTCGGCCGGAGCTGCGATCGGCGCGTTCGCCGTGGGGGGTGCTCTGGTCGACCGCCCGTAGGGCCGTCATGGCAGAGGTGGTTTCGGGAGCCTTTCTCACCGATGTCGACACAGGCTGGCGCTTGGCGCGACGGGGGACCTGTGAGGGGCCCAATTACCGCCGCACCTTGAGCCTGACAGAGCTCGAGGATCGAGGCGTCGAGGTGGCCGCCGATACATGTCCGAGTGGCTCGGGCGTCGGATCGCTGATGCGGGTCGTCGTGGAGGCGATGGTCGACGCGGGCTGGGACGTCGTCACGGCGACTCAATTGGTCGGGGCGGTCGCGGTCGGCGCTCGCCGCCGAGGCCGTGACTCTTGGGAACTCGAGGGCTGGCGCCCGCTGGCCAGGGTTTTGGACCTGCCGGCGTGGCGGGTACGACGCGTCATGGTGGCGATGCTAGGTATTCCGGGCTGGCCCGGGCTCATCGAGCGCCTCGCGGTCGAGGGAATCGACGCCATCGAACCGGCAGACATCCGGGCGGCGCTCCGGCCGTCCGTCGCGCGCTGGGCCGTCCTACCTGCCGCGGTGCCGAGGCATTCGAAGCGAGCGAGACGAGCCGGGTCGACCGCGGCGGCATGACGAAGTGGCAGACGCGAGCGCTCATGTTCGACGTCCGTTGCACGCCGCTGCTTGGGAGGACGTCTTGTCCACAGGTTCAACGATCCGGACTGACTATCCACAGCCACCCGCATGGAGGTATCAGACCCTTGTCGTCAGGTGTAGGAAGGGTCCGAAAGCGGGTAGGACCTCGTGGTTCCTGCACCCCAGGCGGTGGTCACTTATGCGAAGAGCACGCCGCTGGCCCGCCGGTCCGGCGGTAGCTGTGGCTCTCGCCGTGCTCGTGGCGACGAGTGCGTGCAGTGGCGCCCCCTCGTCGACTCCGACGGACTCCGCGACTCCGACGCCAACGTCATCGACAACGTCGAGCTCACCCAGCCAGTCGTCGACGCCGGACGTTGAAGCACAGTCCTCAGCGGCAGCCATGGCCGCCTACGAGGCTTACTGGGCAGCGCAGGTGAAATCGCAAGCCAACCCGAAGAATCGGCAGGACCCGAATCTCGCGAAGTACTCCATCGACCGGGCGCTCACCGACGCGCAGGCGACGATCCTGCTATATCGGCAGCACGGCATTCAGATGCTCGGCGAGCCGACGCACGACGCGAAGGTGACAGCCTTCGACCCGGGCCCTCCGCCGACGGTGACGATCACAGACTGCCTGGACTCAACCCACTGGAAGCCCGTGTACGTCGCCACCGGCAAGTCCGCTCTTGCTCCGGGGCAATCCCCGCGCGTAGTGGTCGACTCCACAGCCACGCTCTACAACGGCCGCTGGGTTATCCGGACGTCCGTCGCACACAGGGACCGGACATGCTGAGCCGCAGCCGCGTCGTCGGTCTCACGGCCGTCGTCTTCGCACTTCTCGGCCTTGGTGCCGTTCCCGCCAGTGCCTCCGACGGCGGAGTTACCTGCCCTCCAAATCAGCCGATCTGCGTCATCGTTGTGACTGACCCGGGTGGTCCCGGTGGCGGCGGCCACGGGGGCGGTGGATCCGGGGGCCAGCAAGTGTGCAAAGTCGCCGGCTCTGGCGAGGTTGTGCCTTGCTTCGATCCCGTGTTCGGGTGGTGGAGCAATGCCGACGGCTGCTACTACAAGCTGTTGTCCCCTCAACCGCCCGCAACCGCGAGTGAGTGGGACGGCCACTACCCGCGAGGCGCGATCTACGCCGGGACGTGCCTCGGTGGCGGCGGGACCGGAGGGGGCTGGCGCTGGTTCAACACGCCTCCGCAGGGTTACGGCGGCGCCACCCCGACGCCAGCCCAATTAGCGCAGCAGGCCATCGACACCATGCGTCTGGACGGTCCGGCCATTAGCTTGACGCTGGCCAACGGCAAGACCGGGTTGGTCGGGCTCCCCGTCTGGATGTGGACCCAAGTCTCCGCGACAACCTGGGGCCCGACGTCGGCGAGAGCAGCTGTACCCGGGATGGCCGTCACCGCTACGGCTCGTGCGAGGCAAATCGTCTGGGACATGGGTGATGGACATTCAGTGACCTGTGACAACCCGGGAACGCGGTACACCGTCGAACAAGGTGCGCGTAGCTCACCGAGCTGTGGCTACGTCTACTCGCGTTCGTCGGCATCGGAGTCTGGTCACGAGTACTCGGTCACCGCGACCACCACCTGGAACGTCACCTGGGCAGGTGGAGGTCAGTCCGGGGTGATCACCGTGACGCGCAACTCAACCGCGCGCTTGCGCATCGGCGAGCTGCAGGTGCTCGTGTCCTAACTCACGCACGGCGATCCTCGAAGGAGGCGCAATGACGACGGCGACCAACGGATCTCGGTCGAGCAGGGTCACCGCAGCGGAGCCCGCAAGTCCACGACCGATGCCTGTCGCGCCGCGGGTCCCCAGTCCGAGGAGCCGTCGCAGCCCCAGTCTCCTGGCTCTCGGGGTGGCGCTCATCGCCGTAGGTGCGCTGGCCGCGGTCTGGATGGTCAATTCTGCCGGGCACCGAGCGCCGGTGATCGTGATGGTCCGCGACGTTCCGTTCGGGGCTGTCATCACGGCATCAGATCTCGGTACCGCCGAGGTCTCTGCTGACGCAAGCGTTCGCACCATCGCGGCGGCAGACACCGAAGGTGTCGTCGGCAGCGTGGCAGCGACAACCCTGACGGCCGGGTCTCTCCTGTCCCGCGACGAGCTGACGAGGACAGCACCGCCGGAACCGGGGAGCGTGCTCGTGGCGGTTGCCGTGCCCGCCACGCGAATGCCCGCAGGGGGATTGCAGCCAGGCGACCGCGTGCTCGTGGTCAGCACGCCCAACCCTGACGCCTCCTCAGCTGCTACCGGCCCGCCTTCCACGATCGCTGCGACTGTCGTGCGTGTCGGGCCAGTCGACGTCAACGGGGTGTCGGTTGCCGACGTCACCGTCGCCACGGGAGACGGGCCGGCCTTGGCTACCTGGTCTGCGTCAGGCCAGATCGCACTCGTCGTCCAACCGAGAGCCGGCTGAAATGGCTGTCATCGCGTTGGCCTCGGCCAAAGGCGCCCCAGGCGTCACCACTTCAACGCTCGCCCTCGCATGGGCCTGGCCGGAGGCGACCGGTGGGCGGCGCCTCCTGGTTGTGGACGCTGACATGGCAGGCGGGGACATATCCACGGGGTACCTACGAGGTGCGGTCCCGGCCGAGCGAGGGTTGCTCAGCCTCGCAGCCGAGCGCACGGCCAACCTGCCGAGTCGGCTGTTGGACTACGTGATCAGCCTCGACGCCGAGCAGGCGCGTCTCTTGTTGACAGGGATCAGCGATCGGTCGCAAGCCCGCTCGCTCTCGCCTCACTGGTCGACCCTGGCCCAGGTGCTGAAGGAGCTCGCGGTCGAAGACCCGCCCTTTGACGTCCTGCTCGACCTCGGACGACTCGGGACGACGGACGAGGCCGTCCAACTACGAGAGCGTGCAGACCTCCTGCTTCTCGTGACGCGATCGAGTCTGACGGCGACGGCGACCGCAAGGTCTGCAGCAAGGTGGCTCGTCCAGTCGGTCACTAGCAGCGCGAACCAGGCTCAGCGATGCGGAGCGCTGATCGTCGGCGCGGAGCGCCCGTATGGCGTCGCCGAGATCACCGCCGCCATCGACATCCCGGTCATGACGACCATGGCATGGGACCCGAGCAACGCCGACGTCCTGTCGACCGGGCGTCCGGCCGGGTGGGGATTCGCTCGCTCGGCACTCATGCGCTCCGCACGACGGGCAGTCATCGACCTCTACGGACTACTCACCGCCGAGGAGACTCCCACCAAGGATCGAGACGAGCCGCTTCAGATTTCGGGTGCAGACGGGCGGCGACGGAGCCATGGCTGAGCCGCGAGTCTTCTGGAATGGCACAGGGTCGCCTTGGCCATCTGATCGCTCTGTGGTCGATCACGCTCATGTGCGTGAGGTCCGCCGTGCCGTCGCCCAACAACTCGCAACCCAGCTGCAGCAGGGCCCGATCGACGACGTGTCCACGCGGCGTGAACTGTGCCGCTCGCTTCTCGCGGACGTACTCGCATCTCAGGCCAGGGAGCGAGTACGAGCCGGGCACGACCCTTGGTCGGTCGAGGACGAGTACGCGATGGCCGAAGCCGTCATGGACGCACTTTTCGGCCTTGGCCGACTGCAGCCGCTGGTCGACGACCCGGACGTCGAAAATATCGAAGTCAACGGCTACGACCAGGTGTGGGTGTCTTATGCGGATGGACGGGAGGAACCCGGTGCTCCGGTTGCCGACTCGGATGACGAGCTGATCGAGCACCTCCAGCTGATTGCCGCCCGGGTTGGTGGCTCAGAGCGGACGTTCACGACCGCCAACCCTCGCCTACACCTCCGGCTCGAAGACGGATCCCGCCTCGCCGCGATGGCCTGGACCACGCCGCGCCCGCAGATCGTGGTTCGGCGCCACCGGGTGCGTGACGTTGATCTGGACGATCTCGTTCGACTCGGCACTCTCGACACAGCTCTCGTGGCGTTCCTGCGAGCGGCCCTTCGGGCTGGCAAGAACATCGTGGTCACTGGCCTGCAGAATGCCGGGAAGACGACCTTGATCCGTGCGCTGGCCAATGAGTTCCCAGCGGGCGAACGTTTCGCCACGATCGAGCGAGAGTACGAGCTGCACCTGCACGAGATGCGCGACCGGCATCCGCGAGTCGTCGCCATGGAGGCGCGCGAGGGCAGCAGCGAGAAGGATGCAAACGGACGACGAGCCGGCGAGGTCACGCTCAATGACCTGATACTCGACGCGCTAAGGATGAATCTGAGACGCATCATCGTCGGGGAAGTGCGGGGCAGCGAGGCCATTCCGATGCTTGAAGCTATGAGCACCGGGGACGGGTCCCTGTGCACGATCCATGCCAGGTCCGCTCACCACGCACTCGACCGCATGGTGACGCTCTGCTTGTCGGCGGGCATCGGCATGACTGACGTGTTCGCGTATCGCCTGGTCGCCGGTTCGGTGGACTTCCTGGTGCACATCAACCTCCTCGACGAGTCGGCACTGGGCGGTCGTAAGCACCGATTTGTGTCCGAAGTGGTCGAGATCAACGGCATGGGCGAGTGGGGTCGACCTGCCACAACGACCGTCTTCGAGAGGGGCCTGGATGGTCGTGCTGTCCCTGCGCACTCGCCGGCTGGGCTCGATGAGCTCATTCGATCCGGATTCGATGCAGGGTTCCTCGACGCGACGCGAGGCACCTGGCCGAACCCCCTCATCACAGTGGGGGACCGGCGATGACCGGCGTCCTCGCCGCCCTCGCTGGGGCGTCCGTCGTGGCTGGGGCGCTCCTCGTGGTCCTCGGTCTTCAACGACGCGCCGGGAAACCCGCCGACCGCACACGAATGCGGCGGCGCATCCATGTCCGTGGTCATCCTGGAACGACAACCACCTGGTCCCGCTGGCGTTGGCTGGTGGCCGGTGGCGTAGCGGCTCTCGTGTGGCTCCTCACTGGATGGCCGATCGCCGGGCTCATCGTCGCGGCCGCTCTCCTCGGTCTGCCCATCCTCCTGTCCACGTCAAGGGATGCGGCAAGGGCAATCGACCGCGTCGAGGCTTTGGAGGAATGGGCTCGTCGGCTGGCGGATGTGTTGGTCGTCGGGATGGGTCTCGAACAGGCGATCGCCACCACAGTTCGCACATGCCCGAACGACGTCCAAGCCCAGGTATCGGCCCTATCAGCCAGACTGTCCGCGCGCTGGCCCACAGAGTCCGCACTGCGTGCCTTCGCCGATGACCTGGATGACGCGAGCGGCGACCTGATTGTGGCCACGCTGATCTTGGGTGCCCGGCGCCGAGGGCCGGGACTAGCGCGTGTCCTGACCGCTGTTGCCGACTCGGTGGCGGAAGAGGTCGCGATGCGTCGCAAGGTCGAAGCGGAGCGCGCCAAGCCGCGAGCCACCGCACGTGCGGTAACGGTCATCACTCTCGCCGTCGTGGCCATCGGCGCATTGAACGGAACCTACTTGGCGCCATATGGCACCCCCCTAGGCCAACTCGTTCTCGCGGTCATCACCCTCGGATTCGTTGGGTCGCTGGCCTGGATGCGTGCACTCACGTTGCCCAAGCGCGATCCACGAATTCTGGGGACCGATAGCGCAAGGCCATTCTCCAGCCCGACCGGCTCTCTGCAGTTGGAGGAGTCGAGATGATCGCCGCCCCGGTGGTGTTGGCAGGCGCTTGCGTCGGAGTCGGCGCGGCCCTAATGGTGCGTTGGGCACTGCCTGCGCACCCTGAGCTAGGCGATGCACTTGCCCGGCTCGACGGCTCGGGAGGCGACGGCGCCGCGGCACGGGTTCCTGCTGCTGGACGGCACTCCGCTCTTCTGGAGGGCATGTCTTCGCGGCTGGTGCGGGGAGTCGGATTGCGCCGGTACCGATGCGACCTCGAACTTGTCGGGGAGACCCCCGAAGTCCTGGCCACCCGGATGGCGGGCTACGCGCTCCTTGGGCTTGTGTTTCCGCTAGGGCTGGCCACTGTCACGACCGTGATTGGCGTCCGCCCGCCACTCGCCATTCCGTTGCTCGTCTCTTTGGGCTTGGCGGCCGCCTTGTTCTTCCTTCCCCAGATCGACCTGCAGCGCAGGGCCGCGGCCGCCCGCGAGGACTGGCGTCGCGCGGTCTGCGCCTACCTGGAACTCGTAGCGCTGGAACGAGCGGGAGACGCGGGCGCGACCGAGTCCCTCGAGCGTGCCGCCACTGTCGGTGACTCGGTGCCTTTTGTCCGCATCCGAGACGCCATGACGGAGGCCGAACTGTCGGGGCTTCCGCCCTGGGTCGGCCTGACCCAGCTCTCCGCAGTCGTGGGCGTCCCCGAGCTCGGCGATATCGCCGACATCATGCGCTTGTCTGGTGAGGACGGTGCTGCTGCGTACGCGACCCTTCGCGCCCGAGCGGCATCCATGCGGACTCAGCTCCTCACCGCCCGAGCAGGTCAGGCCAACGCGGCCTCCGAGCACATGATCGTTCCAGTCGCGCTGCTGGGCATTGGCTTCATGGCACTGATCGGCTACCCGGCCTTCGCTCGAATCCTCTTCGGCTGATTGGAGATCGACATGAACGATGAACTGATCCGGCCAGCTCTCATCCTGCTCATGGGACTAGCGGCTCGAGCAAGAGCAGGTCTGCGAACGCGGGCCACTTTCGGCGATCGCGAGAGCGGGGTATCGACACTCGAGATGGTGATCATCGCCCTCGGACTGATCGCAGTTGCAACCCTGCTCGTCGCGGCCATCACATTGGCCGTGACTCGCCGGACCGATCAGATCAAGTAGGCAGGGGTCGATCGTGCGTGACTTGACGCGAGCTCACACCGTTCGTGCGACGCCACGGGATGACCGAGGCTCCGTGAGTCTCGAGATCGCCATCCTCGGTCCAGCGTTGCTGTTACTCGTCTTCAGTGTGGTGCAGGTCAGCTTGTGGTTCTGCGCGCGCAGCCTCGCTCTCGCGGCGGCGCAGGAAGGCGTCAACGCTGCGCGCACGTACAGCGCCGACCCTGGGTCAGGCGTCACGCGAGCTAGGGCCTTCATCAACGAGCAGGCTGGGGACTCGCTGACGCAAACCACCGTCACCAGCGCCGGCAGCAGCCCGACCCTGATTCGGATCCAAGTCACCGGTCGCTCCCTTTCGGTTCTGCCCGGCGTGCCTGGCATTGAGGTCACGCAGTCCGCCGCCGGACCGATCGAGCGCTTCACCACCGGCGTAGGCCCGTGAGTGCCCGCGCGAGAACCGCTCGCGACGAGGAGGGCAGCATGACCCTCGAGTTGGCGATCCTCGCCCCGGCCCTGCTTGCACTGCTAGGTCTCGTCATCGCCGCAGGCCGGGTCGAGGTTGCAGGCGCAGCCGTCGAGCAAGCGTCAGCAGCCGCGGCGCGAGCCGCATCGCAAGCCCGGTCAGCCGAAACGGCCAGGCAAGCCGCGGTCCAGGCCGCTCAGAGCGAGCTCAGCGGGCAGGGGCTCCAGTGCGGTGACCTCACGGTGACTGTCGACACGACCGGGTTCTCGGCCACGGTTGGCACGCCCGCCCAGATCTCCGCTCATGTTGCCTGCACCGTACGCCTGAGCGACGTCAGCGTGCCCGGAATGCCCGGAAGCCGCAGGCTCACGGCCGACACCGTGAGCGTTCTGGACAGGTACCGGTCGCGATGATCCGCCCGCGCTCAGCTGACGCTTCACAGCCTGCCGACGAGGGGTCCGTGACCCTGTTCCTGGTCATCACAGTCGTAGGTCTGCTCGCGATGGTCGGGCTGTGCGTCGACGGAGCGGCAAAGATCCGGAACGTCCAGCGCGCCGACACTCTCGCCGCCGAAGCTGGAAGAGCAGGTGGGCAAGCTATCGACGTCCCTGCGTCGATCGTGGGTAAGCCGCCGGTAGTGGACGCCCGTGCCGCAGTAGCCGCAGCTCAGGCGTACCTGGCCCGGAACGGTGTTGCGGGGAGCGTTGCGGTTATCGATGGCGGCCGAGTCCTCGAGGTCGAAGTCACGAGCTCCTCGAGAACCGTCTTTCTCGGACTGATCGGGATCGACACAATGACTGTGCACGGGCATGCGACGGTCACCTTGGTCCGCGGCGTCACCGGAGCTGGGACATGACCGGGCAACCTCACCGAGCTGTCTCAGTCGGCCGTCGGCCGTCGCCAGATGGCAGCCGCGGGCCGATTCCCCAGCGCGGTCTTCGTGACCTGGCCGGCGGTGTCAGCGCACTGCTGCTTTTGCTTGCGTTCGTCGTCGGGATACCGGTCCTGCTGACGTTGGTGACCCCGTCCTGGCACGTGGGCATCCCCACCTGGTCGCAGGTCGTTGGCAGCTTGACGCGTCCGGACGACGGCCATCTTCTCCTCGCTGTCCTCACCGTGGTCGCCTGGTTGGCGTGGGCAGCGTTCACCGTCAGCGTCGTCATAGAGACGGTCGCTGTGGTCCGCGGCATCCCGAGCCCGAAGCTTCCCTTCTTCGGGCCCCCGCAACGCATTGCTGCCGTCCTCGTTGCCACTGCAGCCGTCCTGCTCTCGGC
>Ga0209068_10000131_pt1 | contig 45772 bp, 35 predicted proteins | sample ColStrG_CSR_2012_FD_187200 | JGI IMG/M metagenome (GOLD analysis project Ga0209068, IMG submission 187200) | Freshwater sediment microbial communities in response to fracking from Pennsylvania, USA - Cold Stream Run_MetaG_CSR_2012 (SPAdes)... | ecosystem: Environmental > Aquatic > Freshwater >...
GCCTTTGCTGGGTTCGGAAGCTGCCGGCGTGCCGCGCGCTGCCTGCACCGGCCGCTTGCGCAGCGGGATGCAAATGATGGTGCGTAAGTCATAAGCGACAATGCTTTGGCGTTCCTCAAATTCAATCGCCTGACTGTTATCGGTCAATAGGAACTCAGAATTGGAACGCAATGCATCTTCCAGAATCGAGTGAGAAATTGTGGCATCGTCGAGAAGAGTTACACCCTTTTCGTTGCGCCCACCGGCCAGCCGCAGGGTTCCGTCGGGCTCGTAGAGAAAAACATAGGCACGATCCGCCTGCGCCAACTTAAGCGTCGTATCGAGCAGCGTAACCAGAATTTCATCCAGCACACCCGCGGTATTGAGCTTGCGCGCCGCGTCCAGAAAGAGGCTCAGCTTCTCGATGTCGTTGACGTCGGTCGAGACGTGCATAACGGAAAGCTGGTCGAGAAATTCGCGAGCCGAGTTTGATCCGCGCTGTTCGGGCTGGAAAATAACGTAGACGTTCTCGCGGACGCCGAACTCCAGCCGGTCGCCTCCACGGAGCTGCTGACGCTGGACCCGCTGCCCGTTGACGAAAGACCCGTGGCGGCTAGCTGTGTCGACGAGGAAAAGATTGCCGCCCTCATAGACGATTTCCGCATGCTCGCGAGAGACGCGAGGATCGGCAATCACCAAATCACGGTCGGCTTTGCGCCCCACGGTGAAAGGAGTGTGATTGAGAATCAGGGTGCGTTGAGCGCCGTCTTCTACCACCAAAATGCTGGGGAAGACACCAGAGCCCGATCCCTGGCTGGGGCTACCACTGGAACTGAGACGAAAGTTTGTGATCTGCGATGGAGGCATAGCTAGACTGAACAGGTAATCATGACAGGAAACCGGAGCAGGGTCCAGAAGGGCGCTCTGGACTACCTTCCGCTACCTACTTTTCGTTACTTTTCCTTCCAACGGAAGGTCAGCCCCACCGTGAAGCCGATCGGAGAACCCGGAGTACCGTGAATGCGGGAAACCCCCTCCAGCGGTTCACCCGGGAGTCTCGACGTTAGGACATTCTGGGTCTCGTAGTAACGCTTGTTGTTGAGATTGTCGACCGCGAAGTTGAAGTCCACGCCGTGGTGGATTCGCTTGGACATGCTCAGGTCGACTACGTCAAGCCCTGAGGCGCGGGTGGAGGGATCGAAAACCAAACCGTCCAGCCGATAGGCGCTTATGTGGCGATAGCGTAGCGAGCCGTTGTAGCCGTGCCAAGCCGTCAGCGTAATGCCGGAGTTTGCCGTAGAGTGCGGAGCGCTATCGACGTATTCGCGGGGACCAGGATGCCGATAGAAAGCGTTCGAGACTTGCGTGAAGCCGCCGTTGGACGCCAGATGATGGGTAATTTGGACCGATGTCTTCGCTTCCCACCCATAGGAGCGGCTGGGCCCTTTGAGCTCGAAAGTTCCATCGTCGGGAACGTAGACCTGCTCGTTGGAGCGATCAATCAGGAAAACGTCCGTGCTGAGAGAGAACTTTCTTAGGTGATGCGATGTGCCGAGCTGATAGAAGTCCGTCGTAGCCAGCTTGGGAGCGCCGGGTCGTTGAATGATCCCACGAGCGTCCTGGCTGGAAATACCGCGGCCATAGCTGGCGTAGAGTGTGATCGGAACGTGCGCGGACGGCGTGTACGAGATGTTCGCCTTCGGTTGAAAACGCGAACTATCCTGCAGGCCGCTATTAGCCGGGACGAGATGGTCGTTGACCTCAAATCGGAAATAATCCCAGCGCAGACCGGCATCGAGATGAAGGCGCTGTCCGAGGAGATCGATGCCCTGTTGGAAGTAGCCAGCCGTGTTGGTTACGTGTGCGTTCGCGCTGGTAGTGACCTTCAGCGCCTGCCGCGATTTGTCGTGCAAAAGGTCCACGTTGATCTGGTTGTCGTGGAAGTTGGAGCCAACGGTGAGCAGTGCGCTCCGTCCAAAAATTTTGTAGGGATGCAGATACTGCGCATTGATGCCTTCCTGCAGGCGCGAATCGTGCTGCTGGATTTCGTCTCCGCTCACCGGGTCCTTTAGGAAGAATGTGAAGTTGGAATAGAGATCGAACAGCGAGCGCCCCAGAAACGCGTCGATCCTGACGATGTCGCCATTGGTGAGATTGCGCTTGTAATAGGCTCCAAGCGTTCCGAGGCGAACCCTGCCTCCATCGTTGGGATCGATGAATCCAAAGCGATTGAGTTTCCCCTCCGCTACGAGGTCCAAAGGAATTTGTCCAGACGAATAGAAATCGTTGGTTCCGAAATTGAGTTTAAAGCCGAGCGATTCCTTGTCATTCAGATGGCGGGTGTAGTTTCCCGTGACGTTGTTGCGTCCATAGCGGCCAGGATTTATGAATGGGCCATCGGTGTGCGTGCCTTCGTAGGCGATGAATGCATCGGCCTTCTCGAGTGAAGGGCTATATCCTACAAAGCCGCGGTAGGCTCCGAACGATCCACCTTGCAAGCGCACGGTGAGCGCATCGGGAAGAGTTTCTTTAAGTCGAATATGGACCACGCCGAGCCCCGAAAAATCCCCATACTCAGCGCTGAACGGGCCGTTCAGAATATCCACGTCATCGACAAGCTCCGGGGTCAGCGTCTTCAGCGCGCCCAGGTAGCCCTGCCCGTGGCCTTGGGTCGCCTGATTCTGCTGGACGTCATCGACAAGAACCTTCAGTCCGCCATTCACCCCACCATGATCGAGATTGAAGCCGAAGCGGCGAATCTCGAGCGACTTGCCTCCGCCCTCATGTTGGCCCGCATTGATGCCGGAAGCCAGCGTGTCGAAGATCTGGTCGTCGCGCGAAAAAAGCGTGTTCTTGTAAACGGAATCATTCCGGCGATCGATGGTAGGGTCCAGCGCGGACGCGGTGATCACCATACTTTCATGCAGCGGCTCAATGACGTAGTGAATGAAGAGCCGAAGATCAGTAGTAGGTGCGTCCGCTCGCAGAATCTGCTCGTCAGCGGCGATGTATTTGCCCGAAACCGATATCTTCACCACACCAGAGGGAACAACCAGGGAGAAGTGACCCTGTCCATCGGTTGAAACTCGCCGAGTAGCCGCCTCGGTTTCGATCGCTACGGTCGCCCCCGGCACGGCGTCGTTCTTCTCCGTAAGGACAACGCCAGCGACGGCCCGAGCCGCTCCTGTGTTCACTGACTGGGCGTGGCACGTCCCCACGCCCAGAATCAGCGAAACGATCGTCAGCCAAATGTTGCGCACGAGTTTTGTCCAAGCCGACATTGTGGTTCACTGCCCTCTCATAGCATTCGCCGACGCATCCAACCTGGCTAGTGCGATTCGTGCCTGATCCGCTACGGGAGTATTGAGGGCAGCTGCCTTCTGCAGATACTCGGCTGCCGCTTTCTTATCTCCAGTCGCGAGAGCGATTTCTCCTGCGTGGTGGAAGAACTTCGTATCGCGAATTCCGACCGCGAGAGCGGCCTCGATATCTTTTCGCGCCTCCGCATCCCGCCCGTTCACGTGTAAAGCCCAGGCGCGAGCATCGAGGGTGTAGACGTCATGCCGGCGCGAGCGTTCCAGTTCGGCCACTTCCAGCGCCTTGGTGGGCTGGTGTGCATGATCGGCGTAGTAGAAAATCAATTCGCGGTTGGAGTTGTCTCCGCGCCCCGATTCCGCCAGCGACTTTACCTCAAATTCTGCAAACGCGTGCGCGGCGTCTTCCTTGTGTCCCGCAAGCTCCAACGCCTCAGCTAGGTCGTATTCGTTCTCGGCGTGCTGCGCCGCGTTGTAGCGTTGCTGCAGTAACGCTACAGCATCTTCATACCGCTTCTGCGTGATGCGCACTTTGGCCAGATTCTGCAGCGCGTAGTGATAGCCGGGAAATTGCAGTAGCGCCTGATTCAACAGCTTCTCCGCTTCCTCGGGTTTGCCCGCCATCAATTGTAGATGAGCCATCTGCGTCAGAATCCAGGCGCCGTCTTCCACTTCGCTGGGCGGCGTGGACTGGTATGCCATGTTCATGAGTTCGACAGAACCGTCGATATCGCCGTAGAGTTCCCGTAGGTATGCAGCGCGTGTTAGTCCTGGGAGATTGCCGGGACGCAAATTCAACATCCACTGCGCAGCCTTTTCGGCATCGGGATAATCGCCCAACTCGACGTTGGCGTCAGTGAGAAAGCCGTAGAGCATTACATCGTCCGGTGTCTTCTTGTTGAGCTTGATGGCCTCCTCACGAGCTGCGGCGAACTCGTGCTTCCCGAGCAGCAGCCACACATGGATCCGGGCCCCGTCGAAGTTGTTGGCGGAAATTGCCGAAGATTTCTGCAGAGCCTCTTCTGCCATGTTGTAGAACTTCACATCGGAGGTCTCGCGCGCCCGGCGGGACAGGGCCAACGCTAACGCGTTGTAGGCCTCAAAATTCTTGGGATTCTTCTCGATCAAACTGTTCGCCAACGCGATGCTGCGCTCGGCGGGAGATAGTTTTGGGTCGGCGGTATCGGTGCCAGGTTGGGCAAAACCCGCGGCGGTCATCAACATTAGACAGAACAACAACGCGAGACGTTTCATCATATGTTCCTCAAGTAGAGCGGAGTCTTTTACAGAGTCGATGGAAAATCCATGGCCGCCGCCTTTCGACAGCGGCCATGAGGCAGGCTTACTTGACCGGGCAGAGCCCGTTTGCGTAACCAGTGCATCCAGGCTGTCCAGGCCCAATGTGGTGGCTATTGCGACCGCTATGGGCAGGCTGAACATAGGGGAAGATATTGCGGTATCCCATTTCGTTCAGGTTAACGCCATCCCCGATCGGTGTACCGTACTTGATCGGGTCGGCCAGGATTCCGGCAACGGCGCGTGATGCGATATCCACCACGTCGTCAATTGGACGGCGTCCGTTGGGGAAGCCCGCGTTGTCGCCGACGAGGAAACCAAGCCGTTTCTGGCTCGGTACAGGCGTCGGCGGAATGCCCGTGTTGAGGCGCATCAGGTCAGCCACCGGACCCGCATCGTTCGGACCGCAGCCCGGACAGATCGGAGCCTGATACTGAACCAGCGGCAACAAGTCTGTGCGAGGCGCTGGAGGAACCGGAATCCCGAACGAAGCAAAGATCTTCGCGAGGAGCGGATCCAGGAAGAAGTTGGCGAACTGGCTGTCGTTAGACGGATCGCTCATGCTGAACGCATCCTTCGAGCCCGTTCCAATAATCAACTCATTGATCAGCGGATTGCCTTCGCGCTGCACTTGGGCGAAGGTCGTTGTTGGCTGCCCAATATGGCGGCGCACGGAAACCTGTGGCCGCGAAGTTGTCCCATAGGTACCAATCACAGCGTCTTTGTCGCTGGGTGGATGCAGCTTGCCGTCCACCGTCAGCATCGTGATAGGAACTTCCAGCACGATGGAATTGACGTTGAAGCCGGCAACCGCGTCCGGCGCATAGTTGTGCTTGTCGTCTCCGTCAACTTTGGGTGTTAGGACTCCACCGACTCCCATGCGGAAATTGAGTGAATCGAATGTTGCGCCCAAGTCGATAAAGAACGGATCATCCACCGTGCCAGCAAAGGTGCTGATTCCGTTGCCGAGGTGGTAAATTCCCTGGTTGTAGAGGTTTGTATAGTTGGGCATGGTGCGCGGACCCACGTTGGAAGGGACCGCATACAGCGTGCGTCCGCCTGTCAGGTCGGTAGAAATGCCATTCTTCACCATGGTCACGGTGTAGGTTTGACTCAAGCTCAGTCCTTCCGAGCCGGGGCCGCTAAGCGCGGTGATAGGGGGAATACCGGCGATTCCTCCCACATAGCCTGTAAACACTCCTGGCTGGCGGATCGTCGTCTTGAAACGGAATTGGAACGTGACGTCTTCCACGCCGTCACGATTGTTGTCGACCTTCATTTCGTACAGCACGTTCGGGTCAAACGGGAAGTAGTTGGGCCCGTTGGAAGGTTCGAGAAAAGGATCCACGTTGAGAATCATCGTCACGCGGTTAGGGTTGTCGTAGCTGACGAAGGCGTACCAGTCGGTGATATCCGCGGTACGGTCGAGCGCTGTAATTGGAGCTTCGCGATGGCTGGACGCGAACATGCTGGCTGGAACCAACACGAACAACGCCAATGCGAAAGCCACAAGGTGTTTGAATCGGTTCATAAAGCGACCTCGGAAACGATGGGATTTGTGGACGGAATTCGCCGAGCCTGAATTCGAAGAGATCGAGCCGCGGCTGCTGGGCGCCACATGCAACCGCTACGGCGAATTCCGTCTACATCTCCTACTACGGTTCGAACGGGGCAATTGGATTGGAGGGAAATGCAGACGGAGGAATTTGAGAAGAGGAATGCGGGAATTGTTACAAAACGGTTTCAACCCGTGCAAGTGCAGCTAGCCCCTTACTACTTTCCGATGCAGAACGTCCCAAAAATCAGGTTGAGGATGTCGTCGGTCGTGGTCGCACCCGTAATTTCGTCGAGACAACGCAGCGCGGCGTAGAGGTCAAGGAGCAACATCTCGTGCGGAACGCGCTGTCCGACAGCGCTCGAGGCTGCGCTAAGAGCCTGTAAACATTGCTCGACCAAGCGCTGGTGGCGGAGGTTGGTTAGGAAGCCAGTCTCGACAGAGATGTTTCCATCCCCTTGAATTTGACGGAGAACCTCCGCGCGAAGGGCCGGAATACCCTCGCCAGTCAGTGCCGAAGTCCGGATCGCCGTCTGTTTAACGCCTGGCCAGTCGTGCCCGTCTTGATGCGAAACGTCGGCCTTGTTCTGGACAACGATCGACTTGCGCCCCGCCGCCTGCTCGAGCAATTCCAAATCTTCCGCCACCACCGGTTGCGAGGAATCCAGCACAACCAACACCATATCCGCATCGGCGAGCGCCTCCATCGACTTCCGGATACCGATACTCTCAGCCTCATCGAGCGCCTTGCGAATGCCTGCGGTATCGACCAGTCGCAAGGGGATTCCGCCAATGGCGACGCTCTCGGTCACCAGATCGCGGGTAGTGCCAGGTGCGGCTGTGACAATCGCGCGATCGCGCTCGACGAGCCGGTTGAACAGGCTCGATTTTCCAACATTGGGTCGCCCGACAATCGCAAGTGTCAAGCCTTGCTGCACGATCTTGCCGTAGGCGAACGAGCCGGCAAGCGTTTCCAGCGGAGTTCGCACCTCGGCGAGATGCTCCTGAATCGTGGCTTCTGGCAGCACGGGAACATCGTCGTCAGCAAAGTCGATCCCTGCTTCTAGCAGCGCAATGAGATCGATCAACTTCTGCTTGATTGGCTGAATCGACCGGGAAAGCGATCCGCCCAGTTGTTGCGCCGCGATTTGTGCCTGATAGAGCGTTCGCGAATCGATTAGATCGCGAACCGCTTCCGCCTGAGCCAGATCGATGCGGCCATTCAGGAACGCCCGCATAGTGAATTCGCCGGGCTCGGCCAGGCGTGCCCCGCGCGCCAAGGCCAACTCTACAACGTGCTGCAAAACTACAGGAGAACCGTGAGCGGAAATTTCTATTACGTCGTCGGATGTATAAGAGTGCGGTTTCTGAAAGTAAGTGACGACGACTTCATCGATCCGCTCCGACAGCTCGGGCTCAATCAGTTCACCAAAAACAGCCCGTGCAGGTTCGAGAGCATGTTTCAACCGCAGCATCGGCTCCGCGATGGTCCGAGCCTCTGGTCCAGCAATACGCACGACTCCAATACCTCCGCGTCCGATCGGAGTGGCTATCGCAACGATAGTGTCATCTTGCTGCAAGGGATTTCAGTTCTTCGATGAGGGTGTGTACTGGTTTTCAATTCCCGGAGAACGGCTTTGCAGAATTTCGTAAATCTGATCGACCTTTGTGTGCAGGTGCGCGATTTCCAGCTCCGCCTTCGCGTCAATCCGGTAGTCCATATCGGTCTTCAAGCGGTCTTTCTGCCCTTGCCGATTCTGACTCATCATGATGACGGGCGCCTGGATCGCCGCTAACATCGACAGAATCAGGTTCAGAAAAATAAACGGGTAAGGATCGAAGGGATGTTGAACCACTAAAGTCGTATTCCCGGCGACCCAAAGCGCAAGCACAACGCCGAAGAAGATAATAAAGGTCCAAGAGCCGCCAAAGGCCGCTACTCGGTCAGCAATGCGTTGGCCAAACGTCAGATGGTCTTCTTCTTCCTCGTTGATATTGCGCGAGACGCGCGTACGGAGCAATTGGTCTGTGGCACGCATGCGGTTCGCCATGACTCCAAGAATGTCGAGCGCGGCATGCGGATGCTGCTGTACAAACGCGAGCAGCTGGCCTCGTTCGAACTCAAGTAGCTCCGAATCTTCAGACGCGAAGGCGCTAGCTGTTCGCGGTCCCGCGTCGAGGAATGAAAGTTCCCCAATCACTTCACCCGCATCGATCTCATCGAGCAGCAGGCATTCGCCTTCATTGGTCGTCAGCTCCAAATGGACCTGGCCGCTACGAATAATATAGAGAGCATCACCGCGATCCCCCGCGTTGAAAATGCTCTCGCCCTTTTTGAACAGACGCGGTCGCAGCATCGTCGCTAGAGATGCACGCTCGTCATCATCAAGCCGTGAAAAGAGGGGCACTTCCGCAAGAATGGCCTGTGTGGACATGAAGCCTCCGTGAGGGAATTTTACAGGCTGGGCAAATTTCTGGCTGCTCGCTGCCCTATAGCCTGGGAGGCGGGGACGAACTCGTGTGGAAGCGGAGCCTTGCTCCGCTGGGTTCCTCTAGTGCCGGTGACTCGACGGCCTGCTCCCGGCTCCCGTTCTCGGTTGGTGATCCTTCGGATATACCACCAGATGCCGTTCCCGCCCTTCGCCTTCGCTCTCGGTGTGAAGATCGGCCTCATCACGTAGCGCAAGATGCACCATACGCCGTTCCCGCGAGGACATCGGCGTAAACGCATACGGGTTTCCCGTACTGCGAACCTTCTCCGCAGCAACGCCCGCAGCGGTTCGCAATTCCTGCAACCGCAGAGCCCGGTGATGCCCGCAATCAAAGCAAAGCTTCTCATGCTCGCCCGATTGCAGTCGCAGAGCATTCATGGCCAGCAATTCCATCGAGCGCATGAGCTCGGCGCCGCGGGCAAGAAGCAGAGGACTGTCCGGCCCTGCAAATTCGACCAGAATCTCCGGCCGCTCCCAATCACGATTCTCTTCCAGCGGCGGATCTACCGTGATGCGGTACTTGAGCTTGAACCCAGCGTGCTGAATGACTCCACGTAGGAACTCGTTCAATTGGTTTGCGGCAGCAACCTTATCCGCGATGGGCATATGAGATTGGCTCCTGTTTTATGCTCGGCAAAAGCTATTATGCTATTTCTTCAAGGCTTTGCGGGCGCGTTTCTCGGCCATCGCACGCATCTCCTGGCCCAGGCTGGTTCGGTTCATCACTGTCTGTTGCACAATGGAAATCATGTTGCCAATCGACCAGTACAGACACAAGCCTGAAGCCAGGTTCAAGCTGACGTAACCCAGCATGACCGGCATGAAAATGTTCATCATCTTCTGCTGCTGGGGATCAATGGCGCCTTGCGGCGTCATTCGCTGCACCAGGAACATGGTGACTACCACGCAAGCTGGCAACAGATACATAGGATCGGGCGAGGAGAGGTCACGAATCCATAGCCAAGGCGCATGACGCAGATCGAGAGCCGCGCCCAACATACTGTAGTAAGCAAACAGGAACGGCATCTGAATCAACAGCGGCAGACATCCACCCGCTGGATTCACGCCTTCACGTTTGTAAAGCGCGGCGATCTCCGTGTTCATTTCCGCTTTCCGTGGATCGCGCAAGCTGTACTTCTTGTACTTCTCCTGGATCGCTTTTGCTTGCGGCTGAATCTTCTGCATCTTCAGCGCTGACTTCATCTGCGTAATGCGAAGCGGCAACAGCACCAGATTGATAATCAGCGTCTGCAGTGCAATCGCCCAGCCCCAGTTCGCGACCACGTGAAAGTAAGTCCACTTCAGCCAAAGAAACAGGGGTTTGGCGATGATTCCGAAGAAGCCGAAATTCACCAGCCCAGTGAGATCCGGGGTTACGCCGTGCAGCGTCGGGACAGGGACCTTTTCCAGAACCTCCAGCGATTTCGGCCCTACGTAAAGATGCTGCGTAGTTGGCCCGCGGCGGTCCCCCACAGCCGCGCCAAGGACATCCACCTTCACGGTTTCAGTGGCTTTCGGCCGGGACGGATCCTTCGGAATCTCGAGCGGGTTGCGTAACGTGACGAGTACCGAGTTCTGCGGATCGTCTGGCAAGAAGATCGCGGCGAAATATCTGTCCGTTGGTCCAACCCAGGCTAGAGGGCTGCCGATCGTGTTGCCGCCGATTATTTTCTTGGCCGCCACACGTTCGATCTTGTCGTCGCTCTGATATTCAAGCTGGCCCGAACCGTAGATTGCGACACCCGTTTCATCTCCAAAGCCCGCCGGCCATGCAGAGTAGGCCTGCATATCCGCGCCCTTGTAACGAACGGACGTCTCTACCTTCACCAGATAGCTGTGATCGAAATGGAACGCCTTGCGAACCGTCAGATCCTGATCCGCGAATTCAAAGACGATATCCGCTGGAGCTTGCAGCGACCCAGATCCCGAAGCCACATACAGCGCCTGATTCAGCCGCGACTGCAAGTTCTCATCGTATGTAAAGAGCGAAAGCGGGAAACCGTACTTCTCCGATGCCGACGAGTTCACCAGCTCCAGCGGCTGACCTTTTTCGTCGTCATACTTTTTCAGTACCCACGACTTCACCAGCCCGCCGCGGTTCGAAAACCGGATCTTATAAAGATCGTTCTCGACGACCGTTTCGGATTCAGCACTAGCTTGCTTGGTAATGACCGGCGTGCTCGAACCCGCCGTGCCACTCCCGGCAGCCGATTGCGCACCACCCGCCTGCGACAAACCGTTCTGCGGGGCTGGCGTTTGCGCAGAGGATTGTGGAGCAGATTGCGTGACGGGCGCTGCAGCAGGCACCGGCGGCCCGTACTTCTTCATCAAGAACTGCGAACCCACAACAATCAGAAATGTAAGCGCAAAAGCGAGCAGCAGTCGCCGCTCGGTACCCGGTTCTTGTTGCGGATTCTGAAAATCGGTCAAATCGTTTTCACCTCAGCGAACGCCTCGACTTCAGCCATGGAATCGGCAGAGGTTCGCACCACCGGATCCAGTCCGCCTTTAGCAAATGGATGACATCGCAGCAACCGTCGCGCCGCCATATACCCGCCGCGCAGCGGCCCAAATCGTTCCACTGCTTCCGCCGCATACTCCGAGCAAGTCGGAACATACCGGCACGCCGGAGGCAGCCACGGCGAAATCAGCCATTTATAAAAATGCAATAGTGTAAGTACGGCTTCTGTCATGAATTGTTCGTATTCGATTCTCGTGGGGCAGCGGAGCTTGCTCCGCCCGGCGCCGACTTCTTCAGTACCGTCTCCAACGCCCGATTCACTTCCTGCGCAATCGCCGCAAACTCCGCCTTCAAAACGGATCGCTTGGGATTCATCACAACATCCAAATCTGGCGCTTCCAGCGGACGCACCATCCGAATCGCTTCCCTCATGCGCCGTCGCATCCGGTTCCGGTCCACAGCCCCGCCGAGCGCCTTGCTCACCGTCAAGCCAATTCGCAGCCCCGAGCCAGCTTTGCCCAGAGCCTCCGCCGTCCGCGGCCGGTAAAACACCGTCATCAGCGACGAAAAATGCCGCTTCCCCTCGCGATATACAAGGTCAAAGTCCGCATGGCGCAGCAGCCGCGACTCGCGCGGAAACCGCTTCCCCTTCGAACTCAAAGCCAGCGGAGCTAAGCCCCGCGCGACCGGTGAATTCGATCCCGAGTCCCCTCGGGCAGCCGAACCACCCGGCGCGGACCCCCGCCCCGTATTCTCTCTGGAAGGAACCACACTCACGGATTTCACGCCCGATCATCGGCTGGCGGATAGGTTAGTCGCGGTAGCCAGGAGCCACCGAGACGCGTTTACGACCCTTGGCGCGACGGCGCGATAGCACCGCCTGTCCCGCTTTTGTCTTCATGCGGACCCGGAAACCGTGCGTCTTCGACCGGCTGCGCCGGTTGGGCTGGAATGTGCGCTTAGGCATGGAAAAATCCTCTATCTATCGAATATCGGCTGGCAGCAATCAGCCAGCAACTGGAGACAACCCAAAGCTCGCAAAAGTGCCGAAAACCAAACCTTGAGTATAGCTGAGTAGGCCTCCGCGGGGCAAACCCACCGGGTTGGCATTCGATCCCTGCACAGGAGGGGTGCCCTGTGCCGGTTGGAAATCGAGGGAATGACACAAATTAGGAATTCCTGGCTTGTTCAGAAGGCTCCTTAACATGTCGCAACCAGATCTGCACTCCTGTGCAAATCTTACTGCTTGAGGTTGTTCCAAAGTGTGTTATGGTTGCGCCACTTCGGTCTTGGGCCATCTCCGAAGTCTTCGATTCGCTAGACTGAGGAGTTGCCAATGAAGTATCTCGCCATAGTCGTTGCTTTTTTGTCTGTTGGGGTTGTTCCAGCGTTCTCTCAGTCTCCGGCGACCGGATTCCCCCCCTTCGGCAGCTTCCAGAGTAATTCCTTCGACACAGTCAACCTCCAGAACCTCAATGTTCACTTTGATATTCCTGTTTATCAAAAGGCGGGGCGAGGCGTTCCTTTTAGGTATGTTTTTGGCTACGATAGTTCAATTTGGTCCTTTCATGTCACCAACATTGGAGGTAAGACTGGGAGCTATTGGTACCCTGTTTCTAAGACTTGGGGCTGGCATGTGCAGCCCATGGGGCTGATTTCCTACGGTATTGTTTCAAGATTCTGTGGCGTTAATCTCCCAAATTACAACGGTTACGATTTTATTTATATAGATCCCGAGGGCACCTCTCACTCTTTTCCAAAAGAGTTCGCGACTACCTGCATTCCTTCTTCAGGAAGCATCGCAGCTATCGATGGTTCAGGCTACACCCTCGTTGCAAATGTCAGCACTAACCCAATTCAGGCCTACGTAGTTTCCCCGTCCGGCATTGTGAGAAACGCTCCCATTTGTAGCGCTTGTGATGGCTTCTCCACCCCCGCCACCGGTCCCGGCTCAATAGTGGACAGCAATGGGAATGAGATTTCGATGGACGCAAGCGGCACGAACTACACGGACACTCTGGGCACGACAGTCCTCTCTCTCTCGGGGTCGGCAGTCCAGCCAACTGGCCTAACCTACACCAGCCCCAAAGGTACACCGGCCACAGTTTCCGTAACCTACAAATCCTATCCCATTCAAACATCCTTCACCGGCATTGGTACGGTAACGCAGTACTCAGGCACTGCTTCTTTGGTGGATACAATTACTCTTCCGGACAACACCGCCTATCATTTTACCTATGAGCCCAGTCCAGGCACTACGAATGGTTCGGTGACAGCCCGAATAGCTTCCGTTTCACTACCGACAGGGGGTTCGACCGCCTACGTGTGGGGCGGGTTCGGCAACGCTAGCGATATTCCCAGCTCCCTGACTCGTACAACCCCGGATTCGTCAACGCCTTGGACGTATACAGCGGGTAGATCGGTTCCCAATCAGGGTCAGGGTTTTCAGTCTACTGTAACCGACCCACTCGGCAATCAGACGCTCGTCGACTTCGGGACCAATGCTGGGCTTGAGTATAAAAGACAAGTTTATTCAGGATCGAGCTCAGGGACTCCCCTCGTTACACAGTGGACTTGCTACGATGGCACAGTCGCGCCGTGTATTAATGACAATTTCCCGCAAGCTGGCGTCATCACCGAGACAACCAAGGCTTGGCAGTATGCGAGCAACGGGCAAATGGCGCAAACTAATACGTTTTACAACGGTTACACGAACGCGCTCAGCATCCCAACCGAGATCGACCAATACGGCTACGCAAGCAACGCTGTCGGACCACTCCAGCAAAAAATGCTCATCAGTTATGCAAGTCTTGGGAACTTCATTAGCAATCGGCCATCTCAGGTGGTTGTGCAAGATGGAGCGAACAACCAGAAATCCAAAACCACGTACGCCTACGACGAGTATGGCTTGCAAAGCACAAACGGCACGCCTCAGCAAGTCGTCGTTAGTGGCTCCAGAGGCAATCCCACCACAGTCAACAATTACGTCACCACTTCGAGCACTTTGACGAAACATTTCTGGTATTACGACACCGGAAATGTCTATCAGGCACAAGACGTCAACGCTGCCCTGACAACGTTTACCTATGGGGCGTGCGGCAACAGCTTCCCGACCAGCGTAAGCCAGCCCTTGAGTCTGTCTGAGTCGATGACGTGGAATTGTACCGGCGGGGTTAGGACTTCGTCCACCGATCCGAACGGGAAAACGACGTACACGAATTACACGCAAGACCCATCCTACTGGCGGCCCGAGAGCACCAAGGACGCGCTCGGAAATGTCGCTACCCTAGCGTATACCGGAGCGACTCAGGTCGAAGCGGCGCTTAATTTCAATAGCTCTACCGTCGATGCCTTGACGACATTGGACAGCCTCGGGCGACCGTTTCTGACCCAAAAGCGACAGGCCCCGGGATCTTCCAATTTTGATACCGTAACTCGGTTGTTTGACGCGGATGGACGGCCCTTCCAGGTCACGATGCCCTGTGTCAAGAATGCAGGAATAGGCTGTTCTGGAGCATCTGTCACAAGTACGTTCTACGACGGCCTCGGCAGAGTTAGTCAAACTGTGGACAGCGGCAACGGAACCGTGAATCTTAGCTACCCTCAGAATGATGTCTATAGCGACATCGTTGCCCCCGCCGGCGAAAATGACAAGCGGAGACAGTTGGAATATGACGCCCTCGGCAGGCTGACTTCCGTATGCGAAATCCTCACCAGCGGAGGGACTTCCTGTGGCCAAAATAGCCCGGCGTCGGGATATAAGACTTCCTACGCTTACTCGGTGCCCACTGCTAGCGGAAGTCAGCTCATGGTTACGCAAGGAACCCAGACAAGAACCTATATTAGAGACGGTTTGGGGCGTGTAGTTTTGGAAACGAACCCAGAAACGAACAATATGGCGACCACGTACACCTTCGACACTGATGCCACGTGCAATACAGCGAATGGGGGATTTGGTGCCTCGACTGGGGATCTCATGAAGAAAGTGGACCCCAATGGCAACGTCACCTGTTTTGGGTACGACGCCCTGCACAGGAATCGCGCCATCGTGCATGTCTCTGGCCCGAATGCAAGCACCACTGCCGATAGTTATTTCGCATTCGATTCCGCAACAGTCAATGGCGTAGCGATGACCAACACCATAGGACGGTTGGCGGAGGCTTATACCACGCTCCACGGAGCTGGGTTGAACGGCTCAAAATCCACCGACGAGGGTTTCAGCTACACTACGCGCGGCGAGCTATCGGATGCCTACCAGTCCACTCCGCATTCCGGAGGCTACTACCATACCTCCGCATCCTACTTGGCAAACGGTGCGCTACTATCGCTTAACGGAATTCCCGGCTATACGGGCTTGACCTATGGCGTGGATGGAGAGGGCAGACTCAGTACCGTCCAGCAAGGCACGACAAAGATCGTCTGCGATGCCACTTGCTCGGCCGCCAGTACAACTTTCGATCCTGCCGGTAAGCCTTTGAAAGTGAATATCGGCGGGACGGGCGACAATGACACATACGCCTACGATCCCAGCACTGAGCGTATGTCCGGTTACACTTTTACGGTCGGAGCAACGCCCAAATCGATGGCTGGCGGGCTAACGTGGAATCAGAATGGCACGCTGAGGACTTTGGCAATTACCGACGGGTTCAACGCGGGCGGCACGCAGACCTGCAATTTCGGGACTTCTTCGGTGACGGGTTACGACGACTTGGGCAGACTGATCAGCATTAATTGCGGTTCCGCTTGGGCACAAGCTTTTAGCTATGACCAGTTCGGCAACATAACCAAGTCCGGAAGTCTGAACTGGGCCTGCATTGCGTGCTACAACAGCAACAACCAATACAACGCTACGCTTTCGCCTTCGATCAGCTACGACGCCAATGGCAACCTGCTCAACGACACTTTCCACACCTACACGTGGGACGCGGATAATCATCCCCTGAAGATCGATTCCACAACTTGTGGGACCAATGGCACCTGCTTGACCTACGACGCTAGCGGGCGCATGGTGGAAAAGAACGTCAGTGGCACATTCACGGAAGTGATCTATAGCCCGCTTGGCAAAACAGCGATCATGTCAGGCCAAACCACCAATAGCGCCTACTTCCCGCTTCCGGCTGGAGAAACGTTGTTTGAGTCTGGCAGTTCTGGTGCCACGAAGGTCTTCTGGCACAAAGACTGGTTAGGGAGCGCTCGGTTCGGATCAAGCATTAGCGGTCGTTCCAGCACGTTTGATCGAGCGTTTGCTCCGTTCGGCGAGACCTACGCCAATTTTGGTTCGGCCGTGCAGCTTGGCTTTACGGGGGACACGCAGGACACAGTGGCGGGAACCTACGACACCCCAAACCGCGAGCAAAATCCGAGTCAGGCACGTTGGATTTCCCCTGATCCGGCCGGGATGGGCGCCGTTGACTCCGCGAACCCGCAGTCTTGGAACAGATATGCCTACGTCGGCAACAACCCGATGAGCGCAGTCGATCCGACGGGACTAACGTGTCACGGGATTTGCTCGACCGGGGTCTATGCAGATGACACGAATACGTATGAGCATTTCCACGGCTGTTTCCTCGACGGAGCTGAGATCAATTGCAACATGCTTCCAGGGCATTTTGATCAGTTTGACCAGCTGGCGGTAGCGTTCCAGCCCACCGGGTACATTCGCGTGTGGGGTAGTACGCTAGTCGCCGAGACGCTTCACGAGGATTTCGTTTACGGAGAGGCTGCAAAACAGGCGATTTTTGCGGACAACTACCTATACGAAAACGAACTGGATAATTACGCGCCAGTCTATGGAAATATAAGCCTGCTCAGCCGCCTGTTTCTAGGGAACACCACACCGACAGTCTGTAATGTGAATTGCCACGCCAACAAAGGCCCCTATACCAACAGGGGTCCCGATCGGGTGTGGCCCAAGTTTGTACCCGACCCCTGCGACGCGGCTGAAGCAAATATCAGCGACGGCGAGGATATAACTGACTTCGGGGCTGGTTTGGCGGTGGTGGGAGTTGTCTTCGATGCAGTGGGCGCCACGCCGGGCGTAATCGTCGCAGGTGGCGGAGCCTTGGAACATCAGGTAGGTAAGTACCAGAAGAAAGCACACAGTTGCAAGTAGGCTTTGTAGGAGTGTCCGAGTGTATCCCGTTCCCTCGTGCGTCGTCTTTAATGTGTAAGCACCTGGACTATCACTGATGGCAATGGCAGATGACGAGCCAAAGGAAACCGGAAGCCGTGATGTTGACAACGCGAAAGGGATTTTTCGATGCTCTGCCCCGATTAGTTTTACTGTACCTAGTAGCGTCAACACTTTTTTTTCTCGTTGTTGAGATTTCGTGTATTGATCAACTTCTAAGATCGACACGAAACTCTCCACCCAGCCATCTCGGTCGATTGGGCCTGCCACTCTTAGTTTTCTTGCCTTGGGGGTATTGCGTAAAGGGTCTGTGGTCACTGACCAAGGAGTCCGCCCGAAATGGATTTAGCAAGGATGTGACTGACGCGATGACATTTTTCTCCATAATGCCATTTTGGACCTACATGCTTTTATATCTCGGAAGAGAATTTTGGAAGTGAAGGAAACCCGGGGACAGACGGGACGTTTTCTGATCTATCCGCCGGCGCCGTAGCGGCGTGTTCGCCCCACAAGTGCCGAAATACCGTCACTTCCGCATTCCCATTTTGGGAAAAATGACCCGACTCGACGCGCATCCAGCCACGGGTCTATTCATAAAATTTTGCTAAGTAGTTGATCCGCTTGGCTTTGTTTGAGAATGTTCCACGTGGAACATTTTTCATCGCCTGAGAAATGCCCGAATGCCCCGCCGCTCCTGGCTTTGCCCTCTACACCAAAATGTTCCACGTGGAACATTTTGCTGGCCACCCAAGCGTCTTAGGACGCCGATCGCGCCCGTCCTGCCTCGTAGGCTTTGAGGTGGGTGTAGGCGATCGCCAGCAGCGACCGCTCGCCCTGCGCCTCCCCGCCACGCCGTAGCAGGTCGCCTACGATGTGGTCGGCTTCAATCGGAGCGTTCGCCTGAAGGTCGCGTAGCATTGACGCGGTGAGCGTCGAGCCTGCGCCGGTGAGACGGGTGTGGCTGCGCTCCAGCAGGTCTGGCGACACAGGGTAGCCATGCGCGGCCGCGATGGCGGCGCACTCGTCCGACAGGCCGAGCATGAAGTCCGCGCCCCCCGGGGAGGCGACGATGTCTCCAATGCTCGCACGCATCAGGCATGTCCCCGCCGCCAACGGCGCCAGGAACACCCACTTCGACCACATGCCCGCAACTGCGTCGGCAACTGCCTGACTCTCGAAGCGCGCGCCCTTCATCAGGTCAGCGATGGTCTGCACGCGCTCCGAGAGAGCGTCATCACTGTTCCCGCCACGAACGCGGCCCGGCCGCTCGCCAAATGCCAGCAGATGTATTTCGTTCATGTGGACGACCTCACGCCGGTCGTTCAGCGTGGCTGCGATCATGCACCAGCCGCCGAGCACGCGCTCGCGGCCAAAGCGCGCGTCGAGCGTGTCCAGGTGGCGCATGCCGTTGAGCAGCGGCACGATGACTGTGTGTGGTCCCACCGCTGCGGCGAACGAATCCATGGCACCTTCGAGGTCGTAGGCCTTACAGCTCAGTACGATCAGGTCGAACGGGTCGCGAATGTTTTCGGAGAGAATGGTTGCGGGCTTCGGGAGGGTCACGTCGCCGAACTGGCTGCGAATCGTCAGCCCAGAAGAAGCCAGCTCAGCAGCGCGGCGCGGGCGGACTAAGAAGGTGACGTCGCGCCCCGCCTCCAACAATCTCCCGCCAAAATATCCGCCGACTGCGCCGGCGCCCACAACAAGAACACGCATCCATCACTCCTTCAAACCCGCGAGGCAAAAACGAGGGGCGAAGAGTCAGTATATCGATTCTGTATTTTTACCAGCGAGTCAGGCCTACTTCAGGGATAATACTTCCGCATGAAACATCTGTTTTGGAAATGCCTTGTCTGCGTCGTAGTTTTCACAGCATACTTCGGCGCTGCTCGACTCGCTGCTCAGAGCGAGCATCCGATACCCAAAATCGTGCAGCGAGATGGCCGCTATGCTTTGTTTGTAGATGGTGCGCCCTACTTAATGCTGGCGGGGCAGGTGAACAACTCGAGTGCGTGGCCCGCAATGCTTCCGAAAGTGTGGCCGGCGATTGAGTATCTGCACGCGAACACCGTCGAGATGCCCATCTACTGGGAGCAGTTCGAGCCGGAGCAGGGACGTTTCGACTACTCGGTGGTTGACACTTTGCTAGCGCAAGCGCGCGAGCATCGCGTTCACCTTGTGCTGCTTTGGTTTGGCACGTGGAAGAATGGCAGCTCGCACTACATGCCGGGATGGATGAAGGCGAAGCCGGAACTCTATCAGCGGGTTGTCGGACGCGATGGGCGTCCGCTGGACTCGCCCTCGCCATACGCCAGGGCTGCGTTGCAGGAAGATATCCGCGCCTTCACGGCGTTGATGACTCATCTTAAAGCCGCGGATGCAGAGCGCACTGTGCTCATGGTGCAGGTGGAGAATGAACCTGGCTTGTGGGGCGGAGTTCGAGACTACTCGCCTGCGGCGCAGAAGTTGTTTGAGTCTGCAGTTCCGGCGGAACTTCTGCGTGCGTTGCATCCACGGAACAGCAAGCCCAATGCGAGTTGGCAGGAAGTTTTTGGCGACGATGCCGAAGAATTTTTCCAGGCGTGGTCGGTCGCCCATTACATTGAGCAGGTAGCTGCGGCGGGGAAGGCCGCATACCCGTTGCCGCTTTACGTGAATGTTGCCTTGCGCGATCCGCTGAATCCGGGGCGCCCTCCGAGTTACGAAAGCGGTGGCGCGACCGACAATGTCCTACCTCTTTGGAAAGCCACGGCGCCGTCCCTCGACCTGCTCGCGCCCGACATCTATATGGGAGAAGGCGCTCAGATATTGAAAGTGCTCGATCTCTATCGCCGTCCGGATAACCCACTGCTGGTGCCGGAGTTTCTGAACAAACCGGAGGACGCCCGTTACTTCTTTTCGGCGCTTGGCCACCAAGCCATCGGTTTTTCTCCGTTCGGAACGGACTATACGGGCTATTCCAACGCTCCGCTCGGAGGGCCCGCGGCGACGGAGGAGGCGCTGGCGCCGTTTGCCAGGAATTACCGGCTGATCGCTCCCATGGATCGCGAGATTGCGCGGCTCAACTTTGAAGGCAAGTTGCAGGCGGTGGCGGAGGAGAAGGGCAAGCCGTCGCAGACTCTGAAATTTGGAGCCTGGGAAGCGACCGTTTCCTATGGTCTTCCGCAGTTCGGTCCTGGCAACAATGCTCGTGGCAATCCCGAGCCGGTTGGCGGAGCGCTGGCAGCGCAGGTTGGAGAGAACCAGTTTCTGGTTACGGGCTTCTTTTGCCGAGTGGAGTTTCATCCCAGCGATTCCGCTTCGGGCAAGCAGCGCGAATTTCTCCGCGTGGAGGAAGGGGTGCATGAAGATGGGGTCTTCAAGCCCATCCGAATGTGGAACGGAGATCAGACGGACTATGGGCTGAACTTTACCTCGGAGCCGCAAGTGTTGCGAGTGTCGCTGAGAACCTATTAGGAATTGTTTCAAACCGCAATATATTGAGGAACGTTACCTCGGGGGCTAAAGCCCACATTTTTTATGGCGTCTAATGTCACGGCTGAAGCCGTGACCTACCCAAAAGCATTCACCAAACTGGCCCAAAGCATTATGAAACAAGCTCCCCAGCATTTGTGAACAGGCTCTAAGGATGAGGCCCAGGCGAGGGTGCCTGGGCCTACGTGTTCCGGTTAACTCAGGCTGCGTCGTCGTTCGGCAGTTACTTGTTGATGTCATCCTTTGCTTGCAGGCGCTTGGCTAATCCTTCCAGGGCGTTCTTGTTCGCGTCAGGAGCATTCGGTTGCGCCAGCTTGATTTCTTTCAGTGCATTGTCGAAGTCTCCCTGTCCGCTGTAAGCGCGCGCCAAGCCCAGGTGCGAGGTCCAGTCGTTGGGGAACTTCTTGGCGTTCGAGCGGAAGAGCGCGAATGCTTCATCCTGCTTCTTTTCAGCCTGCAGTCCACGGGCGTAAACGTAAAGCTGTATGCCGTTCGCCATGCCCAGCGCCTTGTTGCGGAAGGTGGTCGCCTGCTCTTTTTGTCCCATGGCATCCAGAATGTGCGACTTGCTTAACAGGTTGTCGTAGCGCTCCTCCGCCTGGATGGATTGCTCTTCGTACTTGAGCGCTTCGTCCAGATGGATCTTGTTGGCCAGTAAATATCCCGCAGCGTCGTCCCAACCTTCCCAGTAGTACTGGTTCAACCCGTGCTGGTGGCGGCGGATGCTTTCGGTCACGATGTCGTTGACGTTGACCGCGACTTTGAAGGGCACGGCAACTTTGTCCCAGCGCAGGGTGACGACGGCAGAGTCCGCCTTAAGCGCGTCAAAGTCGTAAGTCAGCGCGTCGTGAAGTTCGCTCGCCTGCGGCGTAACCTTCACGCGCAGAGCGTCTTCGTCTTGCTTGTAAGCAAAGGCTCCCCACGAGGTGGAGTTCTTGGAGAAAATCACGGTCCACTCGGTCTCGCCGGGAATCATGTGCAAACCGTAGGCTCCCTTATCGAGCGGCTGGCCTTCAACGGTGACGGGGTCGGTGAAAGTGATGGTCGTGTTCTCATTGGCTCCGGCACGCCAAACCTGCCCATAAGGTGCAAGCTTGCCCCAAATCTGGCGGCCATTGGCGAGCGGACGGTGATAGTTGACGGTGATGTCGGTGATGCCGATGCGCTGGGTGATCACGGCGTGCTGGCTCTGGCGTGGCAGATCGAGCATGAGAGTTTCACCGGTAGCGGTTTGCGCGATGGCAGCGCTGGTTACGAGCAAGAGGCCTGAGAGTAGCGTGAAGAAGCGGGTTCTGTGCATGGAAATCTCCTTGTAGGCTGCGAGCGAGCCAGCCGATGTCAGCGAGTGTGAGTGTCTTCGCCGGGACGATGCCTTAGACGGCCAGTACAGCACATAGTGAGCGATATCGCAGATGGGTGGGATGAAACCGCCGAAAAGGGGGACGAGTGGAAGCGCTGGATGTCTCCGCGCTTCGGAGTGCGCGGATAGCAATCTGTGCCTGCCATGAGTGCAGCGGGAAACTCCTGTGATTGTCGAGACCCTTGGGTTCGAAAGGGATTCCTCGCTGCACTCGGAATGACAAGTTCTATTTTATTTTAGGGCGCGTGCTGCGGGGTTTGGCTGCGGCCGGACGTTTCGTGCGGGTTGCGGCGGGCTTGGATCGGGAGCTGGGGATCTTGCCAATTCGCGCGTCTCCTTCGATGACGCGGCGGCAAAGCGCGAGAGCCGTCTCCTCAAAGTATTCTTCGTGTTCCGGAAGATTCAGCCATCCGGTGAACACTTTTTGGCCCATGGCCTGAAACATTTCAATCCGGCGGAGGATTGGGAAGTCTTCCAGGAGAGACACATTGTGCTCTGGCAGGGTAGCGACCCAGATGCCGTCGTCGCGCAAGGTTTTCGGATCTTGTTTCCTGCGGAGAATAAAAACAATCTTCTCGCCGATGTAGACGGCGAGGCAGCCGAACATGGGTTTCGTGTGCACGCGGGGAGCGAGGCGGGATTCTTCCAGGTCTTGCAGGACAAATGCGAACGGCGGTGGCTTCTTAGGGGGCATGGAAGTGTCTGTTAGTTATCTTATTGACTGATTTCTAAATTGATGTAACAGTGTAAGTGAGTCCAAGCAATGTTGCGCAAACCCCATAACGGATCCTACTTTACCCCGGCCGCCCAAACGCGGCTCGAAGCGGGGAAGGATACGTCTATGTAACGGGGGCACTAGCTGCGCGTAGTTTTTGAGCCTCCGATACAAATCGGAGGCTTTCGTTTTTTGGGGCAGGTTTTACGGCGGGATTGGCCGAATGGTTGAGGTGCTGGATTGTGGCTCCAGTTACGAGAGTTCGATTCTCTCATCTCGCCCCAGATTGGGCGGTTCGTATAAAGGAATTACCCACGGTCTGCACCCGTGAAATGCGAGTTCGAGTCTCGCACCGTCCACCAATAGTTGGCTCGGGAACTCGACGGCAGAGTGCTGGTCTGAAGAGCCAGTGGACACGGTTCGACTCCGTGCCGAGCCACCAATGTCGGGGAGTGGCCTAGCTGGTTGAAGGCGCGTGCCTTGGGAGCACGAGATCGGGAGTTCGAATCTCCCCTCCCCGACCAAGATTCTTGGCGGCAAGTATTGACGAGAATCCGGTCGGAGTGACTAGGGAGTTGAGTAGGGCAGTGGTTTCAGAGTCGCGCTAAGGCGACGGAAGATATGTTTTCCGGTGAGGAGTACGAAATGGCACAATCGGTCTTTTTTGACAGTCAGATCATCATCAACGTCAGCGATGGTGTTATTCCTGCAGAGGTTTGGGAAAAAGTCCTTGAGAGACTCGGGGGAAAATACAAATATTGTGTTTCTTTCACGACATTTATGGAAATTGTAAATGCGCTCGCAGGCGGCGACGAACATCACTTTGAGCAAAACCGGAAGCGCCTGCTCGTGTTGACGAATGTCGCCGAATGCAAGTTTCTCCCGATGCCGGGTCAATTTATTAGAACTGCAGTGTTGGGGCTTCCTCTCGAGCGCCCGGACTTTTCGCCTGAACAGTTGCAGAGAGTTTGGATGCCGGTTATCAGACAAGCTCACGATAAGCATGATCTGTCGTCAGGCAATGTTGTGATGATGTCGTTACCCGGAGGAATTGACCTGACCGTTGGACTTGACCTTACGATGCTGAGGAAACAAATGAAGGACGGGAAGGAGCTCTGGGCGGAAGAGCTGAGACTCGCAAAGAATGGTGAAAAAGAGATGCCGCCTGCAGAACTACACGCAACGTTCATTTTGCGGTTTGATGTTCACGCACCTCAAACTCAGGAGAACATCCAGAGGGTTTCAAGGGCGCTAGATGCAGCTCATTGTCACTTGGCGCAAATTCACCACGAGAGCACGAAAAGCGTCTATAAGTTCGACAGCAAACTTCAGGATTGGATAGACAATCAACAGCTAATGTATCTGGCAGATCCTGATCTCACGTTCGTGACCGCAGACCGACGATTGATTGCTAAGTTAAGCAAAAGCCTGGATCGACACAGGGTGCGGGAATTTACAGAGTTTGCGAAGGCTATCTAGACGATTGCCTATCCAAAGGAAGAGATTATTTATGAGCGATACCACTTACAACGTAATGAAGCCCGACAAGGGCGTACCTATCAAGGCATGGACGAAGGGTGTTCCCGTCGAGGAAGCCGCGCAGAAGCAATTGATGAATGTTGCCCTGATGCCTTTTATCTATAAGTGGGTCGCGGCGATGCCGGACGTTCACTTTGGCATTGGAGCAACGGTGGGCAGCGTGATTCCCACTAAGGGCGCGATCATCCCCGCCGCGGTTGGCGTGGATATCGGCTGCGGCATGATGGCGGTGAAGACCAGCCTGACTGCGAGCCACTTGCCCGACAATTTGTTCGGTATTCGTGAGGCCATTGAAAAGGCCGTCCCGCATGGGCGTACCGACAATGGCGGCAAGAATGATCGGGGTGCCTGGGCGAACGCGCCCGTTTCGACGGTGGAAGCCTGGGATACTTTGCACAAGCGTTGCGAGAAGATTGTGCAGAAGTATCCCAAGCTGAACCATGCGCAGCGCGTGAATCACCTGGGGACTCTGGGGACTGGCAACCACTTTATTGAGGTTTGCCTGGATGAGGATCAGTGTGTCTGGTTCATGCTGCACAGCGGATCGCGCGGCGTGGGCAATCGGTTTGGCACGTTCTTTATTGAGTTGGCCAAGGAGGATATGCGTAAGTGGATGATCAACTTACCCGATGCCGACTTAGCCTACTTACCTCAAGGTACGGACCACTTCAACGATTACGTTGAAGCCGTGCACTGGGCGCAGGACTACGCCTTGTTGAATCGTCAGTTGATGATGACGAACATCATTGCTGCGGTTCGTAGCTCTGGATTAGTGCCTGCATTCGATGCCAGCGTGGAAGCGGTGAACTGTCACCACAACTACGTGACGTGGGAAAACCATTACGGGCAGAACGTACTGATTACTCGTAAGGGAGCGGTGCGTGCGCGAGTCGGCGATATGGGAATCATCCCCGGCAGCATGGGAGCACGTTCCTATATTGTGCGCGGAAAGGGAAATCCGGAGAGCTTCAGCAGTTGCAGTCATGGTGCGGGACGGGCGATGTCGCGTACCGAGGCGAAGCGACGGTTTTCCGTTAGCGACCATATCGCCGCGACGGCGGGAGTGGAATGTCGTAAAGATGCGGATGTGATTGACGAGACCCCGATGGCCTATAAGTCGATTGATGCAGTGATGGAGGCGCAGAAGGATCTGGTCGAGATCGCTCATACTTTGCGGCAGGTGGTGTGCGTGAAGGGATAGGAGGGGGGGCAACGATCCCCTCCTACATCCACGCCTGACCACGGAGGCAAGGTCCTAAAATGCGCATGGCAGGCGCAAGAACCGTTGGCCCCATCTGCACGCTAGGCTCCTCGTAACTGGATCGAGGACATGACCCGTGATACACCTGTAATTTGACACTTGGCCAAGCCATTTTTCTGTTTCTTGCGGGGGCGCTGGGTGGCGCGCTGAATTCCGTTGCTGGCGGCGGCGGGTTCATTGCGTTTCCGGCGCTCTTGTTCACGGGCGTGCCTCCGATTGCCGCGAACGCGACCCAGACGATTGCCCTGTGGAGCGGCGTGACGGCCAGCACAGGCGCTTACCGGGGCCGGCTGGATATTCCGAGGCGGATCATGATTCCGCTGATCGTAACCAGCGTGGTTGGGGGCCTTCTCGGGGCTTACCTGCTGCTCCATACACCTGCACAAACGTTTCTGCACATCATTCCGTGGTTGATGCTGGGAGCAACCTTGCTGTTTGCGTTGGGGCCGTGGATTAAGCCGAAGAAATCCAGCTTGGCGGCGGATGCTTCGACGAATGCTGTGGTTGGGGCGTCGGTGTTTGAATTCGTGGTGTCGGTGTATGGCGGATATTACGGCGGAGGGCTCGGCATCATGAATCTGGCCATGCTTTCCGCTATTGGAATGACGGATATCCATGCGATGAACGCGCTGAAGGCGCTGCTGGGCAGCGTGATCAATGGCGTTGCAGTATTGACCTTTATTGCGGCAGGGGCCGTGTACTGGATGAAAGGCTCCGTCATGATCGCCGGGGCGCTGCTGGGTGGATATTGCGGAGCGCACTATGCACAGCGGCTGCCGCAGAAATTCGTGCGCGCATTTGTCATTGTGGTTGGAACGGCGATGACGGTCTACTTCTTCACGAGAGCAAAGTAGGTCATCGCCGCGTTATCGGGCGTAGTCGTTCTTGACCACCTCGCCACCCTTCATAACGAACTTCACTTGCTGGAGGGTCGTGACGTCGGCCAGAGGATCGCCATCGACGGCAATGATGTCAGCCCATTTGCCGGGTTCGATTGACCCTACTTTGTCGGACCAGCCAAGAAGGTCTGCCGCATTCAGGGTCGTTGTGCGGATGGCCTGGATCGGCGTCATTCCCAAACGGACGTAGACTGCGAGCTCATGGGCGTTGAGGCCATGGGGGTAAACGGCGGCATCGGTGCCGAGGGCGATCTTCACTCCCGCCTCGAAAGCGCTCTTGGCGGCTCTTTGGCCGCGGCCGGAAACGAGTTCCATTTTCGCGCGGAGGAACTCCGGGAGATTGGCTTTGGCTGCATTCTCGCGGTTCCAGTCCATCAGGTACAAAGTTGGAACAAGGTAGGTTGCATTCTTTTTCAGCGCAGCGATGGAGTCTTCGTCCATGAGGTGGCCGTGTTCGATGGAGTCGACGCCAGCTTCCGAGGCCCATCGCACTCCCTGCGCCCCATGGGCGTGGGCGGCGACTTTGCGCCCGAGGCGGTGAGCGTCCGCGACGATGGCTTTCATTTCCTCCAAGCTGAACTGGGAGGCGTTGGGGTCGTCTCCCTTCGAAAGGACGCCGCCGGTGGCGCAAATCTTGATGACATCCGCGCCGTACTTGATGACCTCGCGAACTTTGTGCTGCACGGCTTCGACGCCATCGGCCACGCCTTCTGCCGTGGAGTGGAATTCATAGGGGAGCAGGTCGTTATCGCAGTGGCCGCCGGTGATGCCGAGAGCCGGGCCGCTGACCAGCATGCGCGGACCGGGGACATCGCCGGCGTTAATGGCGTCGCGTAGAGCGACATCACTGTAGCCTCCCGCCCCAACGTTGCGGACCGTTGTGAAGCCTGCCAGCAGCGTGACGCGGGCATTCTTCGCGCCGATCAAAGCTTCGCGCGGAGTGGAGATGGCGAGGCCGTCATAGCCGAAGTGGCCGGGGTCCATCGTGAGGTGGACGTGCGCATCGATCATCCCGGGGAGGACGGTACTGCGCGAGAGATCGATGACCGTAGCATTCATCGTGTTCGCGTTCGAGATCGGACCGACGCTGAGGATCTTGTCGTTTTCGATGACGATGGCTTGGTCATGCAGAGTCTGGCCGGCTTTCACATCCAGCAGCTGGCCAGCTTTAATGACCACGCGACGGACGGGAGTCTGAGCGGCAGTCAGGCCGACCAACGAAACCAACGCAAGTGCAATGGCAGGTAAAGATCTCTGAAGCCTGTTCATCCGATTCCTTTCAGTTCTCAAAAATCGAGGTGTTCTTCGCTATCTTCTTCCCTACCGCCCGCGGCGCATTCCGTCTAGGCCCCAAGTTTCTCCGGATTTGGCCATGAAGAAAATCACAAACAGGAAGAGCAACGGCAGGTGGTCGAGTTCTGCGCCGAAATACCTCCAGAAGGCGACGTTGTGACCGGGCGCCCACCAGGTGGCCAGCGTGAGGCTTGCCATGTGAAGCGCGCCCACGATCGATGCGGGACGCACCCAAAGCCCGAGCAGCAGGGAAATCCCTATGCCAAGCTCGACGACGCCCACCACGTAGGCGAAGAGCGTGGGATGCGGCAGGACGACAGCGGCGAGAAAGCCTCGATAGAAGCCCACAGCCTCAGTTTGGACGTAGCTGGTTATGTATTGCTCGAAGCTGCCGTGGGCGAACGCATAGGTGAAAAGCTTGTATTGCCCAAAAAAGAGGAAGAAGACAGACGTCAGGATTCGGACGACCGCGATGGTTTTCTGCAACGGAGAACTGCGCAACGTGGGCTCCTGCTTGAGGGAAGTTTGTCGGTGGAATTATACGGCCTTGGCAGAAGAACGGCTCGAACTCTTGTTGGTTGTTATCATGCACCCAGGAGGGAATCCTACGACCGTGAAAGTCTTGGTCACAGGAAGTTCCGGGCACCTTGGCGAAGCGCTGGTTCGAACCCTGCGGGAATTGCGACATGAAGTGGTCGGGCTGGACATTCTGGAATCCCCGTATACCACGTGTATCGGGTCCATCTCGGATCGCGCTTGTGTGCAGCGATGCATGAACGGAGTGCAGACGGTCTACCACGCGGCGACCCTGCACAAGCCTCATGTCGCCACGCACAGCCGCCTGGAGTTTGTTAACACGAATGTCAGCGGTACGCTCAATCTGCTGGAAGAGGCCGTGAAGGCGGGCGTCGAAAGTTTCATCTACACGAGTACGACCAGCGTATTGGGCGACGCGCTGGTGCCGCCTCCTGGAGAACCTGCGGCATGGATCACGGAAGAAGTTACGCCGGTTCCGAAGAACATCTATGGTGTAACCAAGGCGGCCGCGGAGGACCTTTGCCAGCTCTTTCATCGCAAGCAGAAGCTTCCCTGCATTGTGCTGCGAACCTCGCGATTCTTCCCGGAAGAAGACGACAATCGGGAAGTGCGGGATGCTACTCGGATGCCAACGCCAAAGTCAATGAGTATCTTTATCGGCGCGTTGATCTTCAGGACATTGTCAGCGCGCATCTGCTGGCGGCGAAAAACGCCGTTTCGATTGGATTTCGCAAATACATTCTTAGTGCAACCAGTCCGTTTCTCCCCAGCGATCTCGCGGAGTTGCGCCTTGACGCGCCGGGGGTAGTGCGAAGAAGGGTTCCGGATTACGAACGAGTATACCAACGGAGGGGGTGGAGGATGTTTCCGGGCATTGATCGCGTATATGTGAACGAACGCGCCCGACGCGAACTGGGTTGGCACCCTCGATACGACTTTTCCTATGTTCTGGGCAGGCTGAGTGGCGACGAGGATCCGAGGAGCGCTTTGGCGCAGTCGGTCGGGTCGAAGGGCTACCACGCCGAGATATTTTCCGAAGGGCCCTATCCCGTGGAATAGGTTTCCGGCTTTCTATTTCACCTCGGTCTTAAACACCTTGCCGTCCTTCATGACGAAGCTGACGTGCTCCAATTCTTTGGGATCGCTCAGCGGATCTCCATTCACGGCTACGATGTCCGCGAACGCACCCGCGCGAATTTCTCCGAGCTGGCCTTGCATCTCGAGCAATTCCGCCGCGCGGGATGTTGCGCACTTGATCGCGTCCATGGGCGACATGCCGAACTTGGTCATGTAGCCGAATTCCTGCGCAATGGGCTCCGTCCATGGAATTCCGCCGATGTCGGTGCCGAAGGCGATTTTCAAATTCGCCCTCATCGCCTTCTTGAACGATTCTTCATGGACCGAGGCACGCTTGCGATCGCGTTGTCCGTCGGCGGTGTTCTCCGGCGACCAATCGGTGTAATAAACCGCGAGCGTTGGTACATACCAGATGCCCTGTTTGGACAATTGCGAGATCGCTGCATCGTCGAGATCGAGGCCATGCTCGATGGAGTCGCATCCCCCATCAATCGCGCGATGCAGGCCGATTCCGCTATAAGCGTGGCACGCCACCTTCTTGCCCCATCCGTGAGCTTCATCGGTGACAGCCTTGATTTCCTCCAGCGTCAGCGTCGGTTGAGAAACCAGCTCTCCGTTCTTTCCAACCCAGGAACGGTGCGTCATGTACACCTTGAGCCAGTCGGCGCCGTGCTCGAGCTGCTGGCGCGCCGCTTTGCGGGCTTCTACCGGGCCGTCGATCAGCTGCGCGCCCTTCGGGACTTCAATCTCAGGGGCGTAGCCTTCCAGCGGATATCCTCCAGTACTTGAAATCGCGCGTGTGACTACGAATAAACGCGGTCCCGGGATCAACCCTTCTTCAATCGCCTGCTTGATGCCGATATCGCCATAGCCCGCGCCTTCCGTCTCGACATCGCGCAGAGTTGTGAAGCCCTGCTCGAGCGCGCGCCGCACCGAGACAGTCGCCCGCGCCGCGCGGTAAGCCAGCGGATACTTCAGCAACTGAATGTCGTATCCACCCAAGGCCGGGACTTCGCCTTGCAGGAAGATGTGCGTGTGCGTGTCGATCAGTCCGGGCATCACGGTGGCGTGCGAGAGATCGATCACCGTCGCACCGTCAGGAGCTTTCGCGGTCGCATCGCCGACACTTTCAATCTTGTTGCCTCGAATGACGATGACCTGGTTGTGTCGCGGCGTATCCGACTTGCCGTCAATCAGAGAGCCGGCGCGAATCACAGTGACGTTCTGGGCGTGAACCGACAATGAAATATGAAGAAGGACTACGGCAACCGCGAAACGCTTCGCTCGTTTGAAATGTGCCATCGTTTCCTCGCTATCAAGATAAGCCGGGCGGAGCTTCGGGCTCCGGAAAGAATGCCTCTTTGCGGGCAACCACGAACCAGAGCTCGACTGCAATACAGATCAGCGAAACAAAAAGGATTGAGATCTGGATGTAGCGTCGCATCTCAGGTGAAAACACATGCGGCTTCACCGTGGTGTGCCCTGATCGCGCTTGAATGCTGTCCTGCATAGCCACGTGGAGCCGTTCAAACCGATCAATCCTTCCGGGAAGCACAACAAAGGCTCCTCCGTTCAAGAGACTGAAAGAAAACACTGAGATCGCCAATATTCGGGCCCATGGCCGAAGACGCAGAAGGCCCACTCCCGCGATGCACTCCGCGGCCAGCCGAACAAAAAGAAGTAAGCCTGCACGCCAACCCGTCAGAAGCCATGCGAAAACAAAATGCGGGTAGCGCAGAAGAAGAGTCGGGAGCGCCAAGATACTTGACACCACCATCAACCAGCCGATGATTGTGATGCTGACCGGCCGGAGGCGTGGCGCTGGCGTCAAAAGCGCTAGTGATGCCCCCACCGGTGCCGTTGGATTCTCGTTAGGAACAACAGGCAACGCGGATGCGGGTGAACTACCGAACTGTTCTTTTACGGTCGATTGATTGAAGAACAGAAGCCATCCGCCGCTGACGATTATGATCACTCCGAGAAACGCGCCAATGCCCACTTTGGCCACCAGCGCGAGATGTTCCGGCGAATTCGCCGACTGAGGTGTAGGAATGAACGGAACCGTCAATAATGCCGAAACGGCGAGGCAGAGCAGGATGCCGCTAAATGCGAGCATTGATATTCGCGCCCACTGTCGCACAAGCAGGAGGCCGATTCCCGTGGCGACTCCAAAAATTCCGAGGATGAAATAAAGAAAAAACACAAAAACAGCGAAGTAGCGTCCTCGAGGCGCACTTTCCGACGCGGTTTTCATCGCTAACAATAGGCCAAGTCCTAACAACCCTGTAAACAGTAGGGTCAGCCCGCTGCCGATGAAAACCAGAACCGCCGAAACCGTTACGCCTGTGGACCGTTTCATAAACACCGCTCGAATTCGAGCCGGAGTATAGCATGCAGAGTGGAACTAAGATTCCGTGACAATCGCGTCCGCTTCAATCTCCACCAGCATTTCCGCGCTGACCAGCCCACTCACCTCCACCATCGCGGTGGCCGGACGAATCTCGCTGAAGAACTCGCCGTGCGCTTTGCCAACTTTTTCCCAGTCGCGAATCTCGGTGACATAGATGCGTGTGCGAACCACATCCTTCATGGAAGCACCCGCGTTGACGAGCGCGGCTTCGATGTTTTTCAACGTCTGCACCGTTTGCGCGTAGATGTCGCCGACACCAATCACCTTTCCATCCTTGGTGGCAGTCGTACCGGCCACGTGAATATAAGGTCCCACACGCACAGCGCGCGAATACCCGACAATGGCTTCCCAAGGTGCTCCGCTCGAGATATTGCGACGTTCCATAATTAGGACTCCTGATCGAAAAAGCTAGCCGGTTTTCCGTTACCAGTCGACACTCCCGGCTGCCAGCTTCAATAACTTACACGACACAGCATGGCCCGAATGTGCCGTATCAGCAAGATCAAAATTTTTCATACCAAAGTCACTTGCGTCGGCGGACAACCACGCCCACAATGCACACAATCCAATGCTTAGACGCCCCGTTCGGCGAAATGAAGACAGGGCGCGGGTTTTGGCAGGGGGCCGAGTATGACATCGGAGTCGCATTCACTCGAGAGCTTCTTCCTGGATCTAGTCGAGCGGCACTATTCGCACGACATCGGACTGCGTGATCCGCAGGTCACCGACTACGTAGCCACCCTGCTCACAGAGTTTTGCCAAACCGATCAACTTTGCAAGATTCGCGACGCTTCCGGTCGGCCGCTGCATGACGTAGGCGAGATGCTACTGGAATCAGACCCGATCTTCGGTCGGGCAGCGTCCTTCGACCGCGAACGCCAAGTCCGCAAACACATTGGAGACTACACCTTGTTCTTTACCGGTATGTATCCGGAAAGCGTCAATCGATGGCGCTTGCGCCGCAATCGTATGGAAACATTCATCGATTTCGTTAAGACGGGTAAAGAAAGCTACCACATCGTCTCGAAATTCGAGATCTTTGAGTATCAGAAGGTCGCGCCGCTGTTCCAAAAATTATCGTCGCACTTCGAGGAGTGTGTGCACGGCCTGAACATGGTGAAGAACGAACTCGCCGAAATGCAGCACCCCATCATGAGGCGAACCGACGATCTGATTATGTAATGATCTGATCATGTAAGGACCGTGTGACTGAGCTTGCTCGCCGACTTATGTGTCGATAACGCCAGTCTTGCCGAACTGCTACCTGGGGAAATCCGCAGACTGTTTTACCCGCTCTGCTTGCAGCAAGTGACGCCTCTCGTGCCCGGAGACGATCTGCAGACCCGTTCCCGCCGTGAAACGAATCACGGGAATCAGAGGATTCCTGAACCGAATTCGGTTGACGTCGTAGGAACTCGCGCGACGGACCAGTTCGCGAGCGGCCTGATTGCTCCGCAGGAAACGATCAAGAACGGAAAGGTCGACACGAGAGCCAGGCACAATCTTCTTAGGAGCAGGAGCCCGCTTCGTTTGAGGCGAAGGTTCGATGTAGCTGCGAAGAAACCAGCGACCAAACCAGCCTGGCATAATTTCCTGCACAATTGCGGACCGCTGGCCCTCCAGAGAACTCGAGATCGCTGGTAAATACGCCTCGTTGGTAATGCAAAGGTGCTCCAGACATTGGCCTACGCTCCATGCCGTGGGCTGAGGCTGCCAGTTCAGCTGCTCTTGAGTGAATCCGCCAACGAGGTCCTTCGTGCGTTGATCGGAGGCCTCGAGTTCATCGACCAATCGGACTGACCAGGCGGGCAACGGCGTGTCGATGCGGGTGGACATTGGAAGAAGTATAGCAACCATTTTCATGCCAGAAGAGGATCGCAAGCGGGACTCAGCGGGCTTCTCTAGCTCTTCTTATAAAAACTCAACGCCGCATCTCCCTGCGCCAACTTCCGGTATCGTCGCAGTGCCCCCACGACTTCGTCCGGATCGAATCGCTTATCGTGTTCCGCAATCACAAGGGTCTCCGCCGTTACACCGCTCCATTGGCTGAGCGCTTCCAACGTTTCGCGATAAAGCGCCTGTCCGGCATACGGAGGATCGAGAAACACAATACCGGCGGAACTGCCGACTGCTTCAATCTTGCGGAACGCGCTGCTGACATCGGCGCGAACAAGCGTGTAGCCGGTTTCGACTCCCAATGATTTCAAGTTTTCGCGAATCAAGGCGACCGCTTTGGCCGAAGACTCGACAAACACGGCACTTCCGGCGCCGCGGCTGAGCGCCTCAATGCCAACTGCGCCGGTGCCCGCGAATAGATCGACGAACATCATCCCGGTCAGCGCGTTTTTGTTGCCTGCGCAGAGGACATCGAACAATGTCTCGCGCAAACGGTCGGATGTAGGACGGATTTCCATTCCCGGCATCGATTGGAGCGAGCGGCTGCGATATTTTCCGGCGATCACGCGCATTCTGATTCACTTTGCGCGGACTCATCCTCCAGCTACGCGCGCCACTAGTCTATATAATGAAGGCACACCTAACCACATGAGAACCTGGGCCATTCCGGCCGGCCAACTTTTCGGTATCGAGTTACGCATCCACATCGGATTTCTCTTTCCGCTGCTGTTTCTGCTTGGCGTCTATCCTGCATTCTCGGTGGGGATTGCCGGCATCCTGGGTGTTGTTTTTATTTCGAATCTGCTCCATCAGCTTACGCTCGCTTATGTGGCGAAGCAGGCGGGAGCCAACCCCAAAGCCATCATCCTGCTGCCCATCGGAGGGCTGGTTGTGCTCAGCGACCTGCCTGGACACGCGCTGACACCGCTGGATCGCCAGCGGGAAGTTCGCATGGCGCTGGTTGGACCGCTCGTATATGTCGCGCTCGCGGCTGTGTCTGCGGTGATGGTTGCGGTTGCGAATCCCCAGGTAGGTCTTGGCACGTGGCCCTGGATTCATCCCGGCTATCTGTCGCGCAGCATTGTCTGGGTCAATCTGCTATTGGCCGCGGTCAATCTGCTTCCGGCCTATCCCCTGGATGGCGGCCGCATGTTACGAGCATTTTTCGTCCGCAGCTCGGATCTTGCCACAGCGACCCGCCGCGCGGTCAGCGTTGCGCACAGTCTGGCGCTGGTTTTTATGATTTTGGGGATGGTGCTTTATACGGCAGAGGCCACTCGCCCACGCAGCGCCTGGTTCGCCATGCTAGGTTTCTTTATCTTCATCGGTGCGCAACTGGAAGAACGCGCTGTGTTCCTGGAGTCCGTTCTCGAGAGCGTGCGCCTTGAAGAGATCATGCTGACGGAATTCACCACGCTCTCTCCCGCGGATACTTTGGAAGATGCGCTGCAAAAGGCCGTGCATACCTTGCAGGAAGATTTCCCGGTTGTGCGTGGCAGCGATTTGGTGGGGGCCGTTTCCCGGCAGGCCATCGTGAAATCCCTCCGCGCGGAAGGCAACGGCTACGTACAGGCCGTCATGATTCGCATTCTCGAAGCGGCAAGCAAGAGCGAGTCCCTCGCCTCCGCTTTCCGGCGGCTCAACGCGCGGCAGTTGAACCTGGTGCCGGTTGTCGAGAACGAACGTCTGGTGGGTATCGTGACCCGCCAGAACCTCATGCATTCCATGGGACTGTTGGCGGAAAGCCGACGGCTTCGCCAAGCTGCTAAGGACGAAGAATAGTCTTCGAATAATCTCCACAAATCTGTCATTCCGAACAGTTTTATCGTGAGGAATCTGCTGTTTCCCTTACTCTAGCGGGCTGTGGCCGAAGAAGCTTGTGGGGTAAGTTTTTGCGCTGCTTCGGCTGGCACTTCTCCGGACAAGCCGGGCTGGTTCATCGCGGAAGGCTCATGGAAGACTTTCTGCAGAAATGCTACCGGCATAGTTGCTGTAACCACGGCGCGGTCTTTGTCCTGAGCAACATGCAGGCTTTGGAAGAACGCCTTCACGTCGGCATCCGGCCCGCCCGAAGGTGTTTCCGCCTCGGAGAACCTGAACAGGGTTAGGACTCCACCCAATTTTTCCGTCAATGTTCGAGCCTCGTCGGGGTTTGCGGTAAACGTTTCGGCGCGCAAATGGACGGCCCGGATCAAGCGTGCGGACGCGACCACCACGGCGGGGCTCTGCAACAGCGTGGCCGGATTCACGGGCATGTTCTTGAGCCACATATCGTTACCGCCATCCAGATGGGCATTGCTGGCCGGATCGACTCTTGCAATGACCCAAGCCATGCTGGCAAACGGAACGCGCCTGTAATAAGTGCGCAGGAAGCTCGGGCCGCCGAACGGCGAGGCGCGCTTGTGGGACCTAACCACAATGCCACGAATGACTTGCGGGTCGTCGTGGTTCGAGAGCGCCACAGTGTCCGGCCCGAGAATCGCCGCTCGCAGGATGTGGTCCTCTACCGGAATGTTGAAGATTTCGACCCCCTGCTCGGAATCGACCGAGCGGGATACGCGGTGGAAATAGCTGCGAAGTCGCGCCGCGTCCAGGCGGCCCATCAGAATCTCGGAATAGCGCGAGGTCGCCGAACCTTCCTTCCCGGAAGTCGTTGTAATCGCTCCACTTACGGGATAGTGAACGGCGAAAGCGGCTTGTTCCAGGTCGCGTTCGAAGTCAATCCCGGTTTCGTCGATGAATTGCTGGTATTCCGCCGTACGTTTGACTTGGGGAAGGCCAGTGAGGAGGGTGGCGCGACGAACCCATTGCAGATTGACGTAAACGAACGCATCGGCTCCCGGGAGCAGCCGTGCCGCTTCAGGAGGGGCCGCCTTTCGCAATTGGACGACGACTGTAACCATCGCCACCACGAAAAGGACGGCCAGAACGATCAGACGAAAACGTCGAAAGTGCCGCATTTCTGGGTACCCAGCTTGGTTGCGAGCCCAAAAGCGAGGGCAAGGTTGATTCCCAAACACAGAGCCGGATGCCCCTAATGATACCACCGAATCGAAAGACAATTGGCGTCGGTAAACGAGGCTGAGCTGCTTGTCCTGGTCACGCAGGCTAAAAGTTGATGGCACCGAGGGCATGGTTTCGCAAAGGGACATGTCCCTGCCTGCGGTTCTCCCAGTCTTTCGGATGAGGTTTCCTGTCGACTCTTCATCAAGGGGGTGGGTTCCGGGCCGATATTCACCCCATGTGGGAGAAGGCAGGTCGGAGCCTCAAGCCCGCAGGCGCCGTTGCGCTTGCTCTGGCCGCGCTGGGCGTGGGAGTGAGATTCTTGCGTCATTCCGCTGAGCAAGGCGAATTCCTGCCTCACGGAACCTGCTACCTCTGGGATCCCAAAATTGTGTGGCTCCACGTCATTTCCGATGGCCTAATTACACTCGCCTATTTTTGTATCCCTTTTGCACTCATCTACTTAGCCAGCAAGAGGCGCGACTTGCCGTTTCGTGCGACCTTCTGGATGTTCGGCGCCTTTATCGTGAGCTGCGGCCTGACCCATTTCATGGAGATTTGGACCATCTGGCACGCCTCCTACCTGGTGGCGGGGATTCTGAAGGCAGTTGCGGCCACGATTTCCGTCGCTACTGCGGTGATGATGGTCCCGCTTCTCCCGCAAGCGGTAGCCCTGCCCACTCCCACCCAGTTGCAGGTCGCAAACGAAGCGCTGCATGAGCAGGTGGCGGAGCGCGAGCGGATTGCTGTCGAGCTCCATCAAGCACTCCTGGACCAAGAGAAGAGTGCAGCTGCCTTGGCTGAGGGCCACTGCGCTGTGGAAGAGCTTCGAGCTGTCCAGGAAGCGCTCCGGGAGAACCAGGGACGACTTAACGCAATTATCCAGTCGGCTATGGACGCCATCATTACGGTGGACGCAGGGCAGCAGGTCCTCATCTTCAATGCTGCAGCGGAAAAGATGTTTGGTTGTTCTGCAGAAGAAGCGGCTGGGAGTTTGATCGACCGGTTCATTCCGCAGCGTTTTCGCCAAGCTCACGGTGCTCACATCCAACGGTTTAGTGAAATCGGCGCCACAAGCCGAGCGATGGGCACACTCGGCGCGATCTGGGGCTTACGAGCCAGTGGGCAAGAGTTTCCCATCGAAGCCTCCATTTCCCATGTCGAAACGGGCGACAAAAGGCTCTATACCGTCATCTTGCGCGACATCAGTGAGCGTATGCGCGCGGAAGGGATCTTGCAGCAAAGTCTGGCCGCGAGCGAGGCCGCTCTCAAAGAGCTGGCCGACCAAAAATTCGCTCTTGACCAACACGCCATCGTCGCGGTGACGGACGTTCAAGGCACGATAACGTATGCGAACCAGAAGTTCTGTGACCTCAGTCAATACTCCAAAGAGGAACTGATCGGGCAGAATCACCGCATTCTCAAGTCCGGATACCATCCCAAAGAGTTTTTCCAGCAAATGTACCGCACCATTGCGCAAGGCAAGGTCTGGCACGGCGAGATTTGCAATCGCGCAAAAGACGATTCCATTTATTGGGTGGATGCCACCATTGTTCCGTTCCTGGGGCCGGACGGCCATCCTAGCCAGTACATCGCCATTCGCACCGACATCACCGAGCGCAAACAGGCGGAGGTAGCGCGGGAGCGGCTGGCCGCGGTCGTGGACTCCTCCGACGATGCCATCATCGTCAAGACATTGCAAGGAATCATCACCGCGTGGAACGCGAGCGCCCAGAGGCTGTTTGGATATTCCACTGCCGAAGCGATCGGACAGTCGATGATCATGCTTTTCCCGGCCGACCGGTTCAACGAAGAAAAAGACATCCTCGTCCGAGTCGCAGCGGGAGAAAGCGTCAAACACTACGAAACGGTGCGCGTGCGGAAAAATGTGTCCCGTATCAACGTTTCGGTCACTGTCTCGCCTATCCGGGATCGAAACGGCAACATCGTCGGTGCTTCCACGATCGCGCGCGACATCACGGAACGCCTGCGCGCCGATGCGCGCAGTTCCCAGTTGGCGGCGATCGTCGAGTCTTCGGCAGATGCGATCTTTACCGTGGATTCTGCCCGCAACGTGCTCACCTGGAATCCGGGCGCCGAGCGCATGTTTGGCTACAGCGAAGCCGAAACCCTGGGCGAGGCCATCCGAATCATCCCACCGGATCGCCTGCAGGAACTTGAGAGCGTCCAACGAGAAGTCTGGCAAGGGCGGCGCATGGCCTGTGATACGAAACGCCTGCGCAAGGACGGATCGTTGGTCGACGTGTCCTTGATCGTCTCTCCCATTCGGGATCACGGGGGGCACGTTCGGGGCGCCTCCATCATTGCGCGTGACATCAGCGAGCGCAAGCGCGTGGAAGATGCATTGCGCGAGAGCGAAGAGCGCTTCCAGGCCATGGCCAATGGCATCCCTCAGTTGGCGTGGATGGCCAGCGCTGATGGGTCCATCTTTTGGTACAACCAGCGTTGGTACGACTACACGGGCACGACCTTCGAGCAGATGCAGGGATGGGGCTGGCAGAGCGTTCACGATCCCACTGTGCTGCCCAGAGTGATGGATCGCTGGAGAGGTTCGATTAGTGACGGACAGCCCTTCGACATGGAGTTCCCCCTGCTGGGAGCCGACGGAATTTTTCGCGTGTTCTTGACCCGCGTCATGCCCGTGAAAGATGCGGACGGCGCCGTGTTGCGCTGGTTTGGCACCAACACCGACATCAGCGAGCGCAAGCTATCCGAAGAGAGGCTGGCGCGGCTGGCGGAAGAGGTCTTGCGGTCGGAGCAAGCGCTGGAGGCGCAGAAACTGGTGCTGCAGTGCACCCTGGATAGCATGGATGAAGGGCTGATTGCGGCCGATGAGAACTTCAAGTTCACGCTGTGGAACAAAGCCGCAGAGAGGATGGTTGGGTATGGCCCCCTCGATCTCAGCTATCAGAAATGGTCGCAGGCTTACGGCGCCTACTTGCCGGATGGCGTCACGGTTTTGCCCGCCGACCAAAGTCCCCTGGTGCGCGCGGTGCGTGGCGAGACCTGCAATGCCGAGATCATTCTGCGCAACGACAAAACCGGAGGGGATGTCTGGGCGGAAATTGCCGGCGCTCCGATTCGGGATGCCCAGGGCATCCCGCGTGGCGGTGTGGTGGCGATGCGCGACATTACCCAGCGCAAGGCGATCGAGCGCGAGATTGAAAAACTCAACGCGGATCTCAAAGAGCACGTGTCCGAATTGGCGCGCTCCAATCGCGAGCTCGAGCAATTCGCCTATGTCGCTTCTCACGATCTGCAGGAGCCGCTGCGCATGGTGGCTTCCTACACGCAGCTGCTGGCCGAGCGCTATCGCGGCCAGATCGACGAAACCGCCGATAAGTTCATTGGCTATGCCTGCGAAGGTGCGCAGCGCATGCAGATTCTGATTCAAGACCTTCTCGCCTTTTCCCGCGTGGGCCGCCCCGGCGTCGTCCCCGAAAGCGTCGACTGTGACAGCGTGCTCGATAGCGTGGCCCAGAGTCTGAAGGCGGTGATTCAGGAGAGCGGCGCCATTCTCCACTACGACCAATTGCCGGAAGTCTGGGCCGATCGCCCCCAGGTAGCGCAAGTGTTCCAAAATCTGATCGGCAATGCCATCAAGTTTCGCAAGGAAGCGCCGCCCGAGATCACTGTGCGCGCTGAGGCGTCCAGTTCAGGTTGGCTCTTCAGCGTCAGCGACAACGGCATCGGGATCGCTCCGGAGTATGTGGAAAACATCTTTGTTGTCTTTCAGCGCCTGCACGCCCGCGCCGAATACCCGGGTAACGGAATTGGTTTGGCCATCTGCAAAAAAATTGTCGAGTATTACGGCGGCAGGATCTGGGTGGAGTCACAACCCGGATCCGGCTCAACGTTTAAGTTCACATTGCCTTCCGTCGGCTCGCACGCCGGCGAAAGGCACCACGAATCGATGGGGGCCCATTTATGAAGAAGCTGCGCAACGTGTTGATGGTCGATGACAATCCGGCCGATCTAGATCTGGCTCGGGAAGCTCTGCGGGACAAAGCTTACCGAACGCAGATTTACACCGTGCGCGATGGGGAAGAAGCTTTGTCATTTCTGCAAAAGAAAGTGCCGTTTTCCGAAAAGCCGCGTCCCGATCTGATCCTGCTGGATCTGAACCTGCCGAAGAAAGACGGGCGCAGGGTGCTGGCCGACTTGAAGGCCGATTCCAGCCTGCACGGAATTCCGGTGGTGATCTTCAGCACATCGCAATTAAGCGAAGACATCGCACGCAGCTATGAGTTGGGTGCCAATTGCTACGTTACAAAGCCTGGAAATCTCATTGAATTTTTCGGGGCCGTGAAGGCGATCGAAGAGTTTTGGTTTGGTGTGACGACTCTGCCGGAACGAGGTCAACTATGAATGCGACGCAACCCCATGTGCTGTTAGTCGAGGACAATCCGGGCGATGCCGATCTGGTTCGGCTGCGGCTGGTGGAAGGCCATTCGCAAGCGAAAATTCATTGTGTGAACCGCCTCTCCGATGCACTGGCGGCGCTCTCGCAAGAAGAACCCGTGCTCATTCTGCTGGATCTGAACCTGCCCGACAGCCGCGGCGCGGACACCTTTCGCAAAGTCATGTCGCACTCGCCTAATATTCCCATCGTCGTCCTCTCGGGCCAGGACGACGAAGCGCTCGCCATCAATGCGGTTCACCACGGCGTGCAGGACTACCTCGTCAAGGGTGGGTTTTCCGGCCAGCAATTAGAGCGTTCAATCCGCTATGCCGTCGAGCGCCAAGCCCTCCTCGCCGCTCTCGAAGTTACTCGCAAGGAACAAATTGAATTCAAAAACCGTCTTCTCTCGCACGTATCTCATGAACTGCGCACACCCTTGACCTGCATCCATCAATACGTTTCGCTGATGGCGGACGGCCTGTCCGGTCCCACTACTCCGGAACAGGATGAGCATCTCAAGATCGCACTCCAGGGTGTGAGTCAGCTACAGGCCATGATCCGCGACCTGCTCGAGGCCACGCGGGCTGAAAGTGGAACCATGCGGGTTGATCCGCGATGTTTCGACTTGGCCAATCTAGTACAGCAGGCCGTCGTGATGATGAAGCCAGCCGCCCAAAAGAAATCCATTGGCTTAGGAGCTGGGATTGACGCGGGACTTCCGCTAACCTTTGCTGACCCTGATCGGGTACTGGAAGTCCTCATCAACCTGATCGACAACGCCATCAAGTTCACTCCTGCCGAAGGCTCCGTTCTGGTTAACGCCCGCATGGTGGAGACGGACCCGGGCACGGTTTACGTTTCCGTGAGCGACACCGGCTGCGGCATCAGTTCCGAGGCCAGGCCTCTTATCTTCGAACGCCTCTACCAGCAACCCGGGGCTTCCGACAGCAGTGTGCGCATGGGTCTCGGCCTAGGGCTTTTCATCAGCAAAGAACTGATCCGATTGCAGAACGGAAAGATTTGGGTTGCCACCGAGCCGGGAATGGGCAGCACTTTCAGCTTTACTCTTCCGGCGTACTCGCTGGCGACGCTCTTGACGCCGGTCATCACCCAGGATGAGCGGCTGCGCAACGGAATTGTCATGTTGCGAATTGAACTGAGATCCTCCGTTACCTTGCCGCACAGCAAGCGCAAAGACATCGCGCGACAGTGCCTGGAGACATTGCAGCGTTGTGTCTACATTGACAAAGACCTTGTCCTGCCGCCCATGAACACCACCGGGCCGGTAGAAACTTTCTTTGTCGTGGCTTCCACGGATATGGAACGCTCCGCCATCATGATCGCCCGTATTCGCGGTCAGCTCGAACGCATCCCGGGCCTGAGCGCTCCCGGCGTGCTCACGATTGCCGCCGCGCCCCTCGATCTTGATGCTGACTCATCACAAGCCGGCGGTGCGGGTTCCGCAGCGGATGATGCAGCCAGCCCTTCCCCCGCGGTCCCCCTCGAGCAACAAGTGCAAGCCGTCGCCGCTCGCATTACGACGATGGTTGTGCAGAAGCTTAACGACAAGCCCCGGTGCGCCAACAACCCCAACTACGCCCCTAACCAGAAGAGCCGCGAGTGACGCCAACTCGCGGTCAGCGAAACCATTTAACTCAAGGAGAAACGACAATGGCAAAACAGAAAATTCTTGTGGTAGACGATGACAACAATCTCGTTCAGGCCCTCCGCGTGCGTCTGGTCGCCAACGATTTCGATATTGTGTCGGCTGGCGATGGCTACGCGGCCACCGTGACCGCCCAAAAAGAGCGGCCCGATCTCATCATTCTCGATCTGGGACTCCCCGCGGGCGACGGGTACCTGGTCATGGAGCGGCTTCATCTCCACCCTAAACTGCAGAGTGTCCCGGTGATCGTTCTGAGTGCTCGCGATCCGGAGACGAGCCAGCAACGCGCTCTGATGGCGGGAGCCTTCGCTTATTTCCAAAAGCCCGCGGACAATGACGAGCTTCTGCAGGCAATTCGCGTGGGGCTGGAGCCCAATGCGAAAACGGCCTCGGCCTAGTTATCCAACTCGGATGCCTGGGGCCGCGCCGAAAGAGGTGGCCCCACATCCTGGTTCTCGCGAACCCTGAGCCATCTGTGCGCTTGTCGTCCGAGCCCGCCGCCCTATTCCGCGACCTTGATGATGACAGAGGTGATGTCGTCCTGCTGGAGCTCGTTGCAGGCATAGCGCCGCGCCTCGCGATAGAGTCCGTCGACCAGCTCGTGAGCCGCGAGGTCCCGGCACGATCTCAGGTAGTCCAGAGCACCCTCGATGCCCCACTCCTCGCCATCCGGCGAGGTCGACTCCGTGATTCCATCGGTCAATAACACTAAGAGTTGACCCGCCTGCAGCGGGATCGAAGGACTCCGTGCGAGCGTGATCTCCGGAAACAACCCAAGCGGCGGCCCACTGCTCTCCAGGGACCACTCGATCTGGCCGGATTCGCCGATCACGTAGCCCGGCACATGGCCTGCGCTGGCATACACCAGCGTTCGATTGGGAGCATCCAGGGACGCCAGGATCAGGGTCACAAAACATCCGCTTCCGAGGTCCTGCACCAGCATTCGATTGACTTGGGTGAGGATCTCGTCCACTTCCAGACCCATGGCAGCGAACGACCGCATATAGGCTCGCGTGAGCGCCATGACCAGGGCAGAGCCGAACCCGTGTCCCTCCACATCGCCGACAGCAATCGCCAATCGGCCATTCGACAAAGGGATGAAATCGAAGTAGTCGCCACTCGTGTGGTAAGCGGGATATGCCTCGGCCGCGATCTCGAACCCGGGAACAACCGGCGGCGTACAGTAGAACTTCTGTTGGATTTGCCGAGCCATCCGCAGCTGAACTTCCCGCTCCTGCCGGGCCAAACCCTCCGTAACATCGCGCATGATGGCGACGAAATGGGTGGGAACGCCAGCTTGATCCAAAAGAGGAACGATAGTTTCTTCCACGTGATACAGCTCCCCGGTCTTTTTCCGATTCACCAACGTCCCCTGGAAGGGATGTCCAGCGGTGAGTTCGGTCCAGAGCTGCTTATAGAAACCAGCGTCCAGCGCCCCCGATTTCAGAATGCGAGGAGTTTTGCCGCGCACCTCGTGCGGGCTAAATCCGGTCATCGCTTCGAATGCCGGGTTGACGTACTCAATAAAGCCTTGGCGATCTGTGAGGAAGACGCCGTCAGCAATCTGCTCGACCACCTGCGATAGCAGCGACCCGGTCTGCTGGTGCAGAAGACTCTCCGTGACGTCGCTGAACACCATGGCCGCAGCTGTGATCGCGCCAGTGGCGTCGCGCATGGCTTTGCCGGTGACGCGAATCCAGACACCTGCAGGTCGATGAGCATTGCGTACGAGTAGAAGTTCTTCGCGCACATCCTCTCCGCGCAGAATTCGGCGCAGGGGCAACTCTTCCGGCGAAAGGAGCGTGGTCTGATCGGCGAGATACCAGCCGAACACTGCCGTCCACTCCGAGGGTCCACCGCACGCGGCGTCCCCCAACCCTAAGATTTCTTGTGCCGCCCGATTATGGAACAACAGCCTCGCCTCTGCATCCACCACGAGAACGCCGGTAGGCAGCATTTCCACGATCATCCGTAGAGTCTCGACTTCGTGGCCAATCTCGCGCCCGAGGGCTGTCCCTTGCGTTATGGCTTGATCTGCTCCGCGCCTTTCCTCAGCATTTGCGTCCTGTATCAGTTCGGGGAGGGTTTCAAGCTTCATACGTTTTCTCCTGTACGCAGTACGTGGCCCGGAAATCGAATTGGCGTGACTAGAATTGTGAAGGCAATGGGGAAGAATGCCCGGAAAATAGGGAGCCCGGAAGAGATCGGACGATCGGAGAATGCATGGCCAGCTCCAAGTGCTTCTTCATACTACGGAAGCAAATGTCTATTCGCTACGGTTGCGGTTGCACGGGAGTCTAAGTTCCCATACGGCGGATAGGCACGTCTTTCGGGGTGGCGAATTGCGCATTGCGACCTCAAGTTTCGGGTCAAATCTGCCGAGGGGGATAGGCAGCCAGGCGAAATCCCCTCTCGATTCGAGATAATTGGTGCATTGGCGCCGTGCGGGCTCGTTTGTGAATTTCTGCCACATTCGGAGGCCCCGGCTTGCACGTGGACATCCGCTGTGATAACTTTAGAAATTGTCCCGGGCATCCGGAAGCTCATAAAGGACGTGGTGCGTCTATAGCGCGCCAGGCGATCTCGCAGGCTGGCGTAGCTCAGCTGGTAGAGCATCTGATTTGTAATCAGAGGGTCGGGGGTTCAAATCCCTTCGCCAGCTCCAATAACCGGCAGGAAAATTCGAAGGCTCGGAGGCGATAGTGCGCCTTCGGGCGCGTTCGATTTTATCCGCAATCTTTGTGGTTTTGTTGTATGTAGGCGTTGAAAATGCGGCGATTTTCCGCACAGGTGGCCGAGTGGTTAATGGCAGCAGACTGTAAATCTGCCGCTCCTAGAGCTACGGAGGTTCGAATCCTCCCCTGTGCACCAGTTGAGACTCAGGCGTTGCGCGCGTGAGCCGCTTCCTCGTCGCAATGCTTTTGTTTGCGGTGCTGGGCGTGGCGGCGTACCGCTCGCTGAGCGATAGCACAATGCGCGTGGTGACGTTGGC
>Ga0209068_10000132_pt1 | contig 45346 bp, 41 predicted proteins | sample ColStrG_CSR_2012_FD_187200 | JGI IMG/M metagenome (GOLD analysis project Ga0209068, IMG submission 187200) | Freshwater sediment microbial communities in response to fracking from Pennsylvania, USA - Cold Stream Run_MetaG_CSR_2012 (SPAdes)... | ecosystem: Environmental > Aquatic > Freshwater >...
GCCCAAATGTGTCGATCCGTTGCAAAGCGCGAACTGAAGAAATGTCTAGCGAAGGGACACCGCTCGACTGCTCCACTTGCACGTCTTTCGGCGACCCATCACGCAGAATGTCAAATTGCACGTACACGCGCCGCCCATCGCGGACGGCTGGGTCGACCTCGTATTTCCGCCAATTCTCCGAAACCTTCTGCTGCACAACTTTCACGTACCAGGCATAGCGGTCGCCGAAGTTCCCGCTACCGCCCGTAATGCTAACCGCGCCTTGCCCGCCCGTCGCGCTAAAGGTAGAGAACGGCCCACTCACGGGACCACCTTCTCCGAACGGTACCTGATTACTTGGTTGCGGCGGCAGCTCGCGGGGTTTCACGTTCGAGTTAACTGGTTTGATGACCTTGTGTGTATTCTTATCGGGAATCGGAATCGCGTCCGGCTCCTGTTGCTGCGCGTCAGGCTGCGATTGTGATAGGCCTTTTGATTCCACAGCCAGAACATTTTCCTTCGGCGTTTGGTTCGAAGGCAGCGGAACGGAACTGACAAGGGTTGCACTCATCGCATCACCACCGCCGCCCGTGCCCCACATCGGTCCGCGCGCGGTTTGAAAGTACATCGCATAGACCACCAGAAATGCCGCGAATCCACCGTGCACTGCCAACGAAAGCAGCAGTGGCCGCTTCCACGGCGCATGTTCCAGAAAGATTTCAGCGCTGGCCGCCATGCGATTCTCCCGTCAACGGCTGCGTAACAATGCTCACATTCGGAATGCCGGAAGCTTTCACTGCGTCCATCACCGTCGCGAACGCGCCAAACGGAACATTTTCGTCCGCCCGCACAAACACCGAATATCCACGCGGATCGCGCACCTTGCGGCGTAGCTGAGCGCCAATTTCGTTGATATTGATCGGCTCGTTGCCTAGAAAAACGCGTTGCTGTTTGTCAATGGAGATAACCAGCCGCTCTTCCGTGATCTCTTTTACAGTGCGGGTTTTGGGAACGCTGACGTCAATCCCTGATTGCAGCACCGGCGCTGTCACCATAAAAATGATCAGCAGGACGAGCACAACGTCGACCAGCGGCGTGACGTTGATATCCGCCAGCGCGCTTTGCGTGCGGCCATTGCTGTTGGTGAAGGCCACTAGCGGTGCGCTCCCGTCATGGGCGGTTGCGCCGCTCCGGTTTCCACCGTGTTCAGAAATTCCATGGCAAAATCGTCGCCGCGAGCGGCAAACTCACGGATCGTGTGCGTCAGCAGGTTGTAAGCGATAACTGCGGGAATAGCAGCGGCGAGCCCAGCTGCCGTCGTAACCAGCGCCTCGGAAATTCCCGGAGCCACAGCGCGCAGAGTCGCAGCGCCCGCCGTGCCCAGCCCGTGAAACGCGTCAATAATGCCCCACACGGTGCCAAATAACCCCACAAATGGGGACACCGCAGCGGTAATCGCCAGCCAGGGCAAACTGCGCTCGAAGCGCGTCAATTCCTCCGACGCTGCAATCTGCATGGCCCGTTGAATCGGGACTGAACTGTGTACCGCGCCCGTAGCCCCGACGGCCTGCCGCTTGTACTCGTCGTACCCGCTTTGGAACACACCGACCAGCGGGCTGGGACGGAACTGCTCTGCCACTGCCTGGATATCGCCCAGTCGCTGCGCCTTGCGGAATGCGCGCACGAAACGCCCGCTCTGCAAGCGAGCCTTCCGCAGCAGGCTCCACTTGGAGAGAATGATGGCCCAGGAAAGAATGCTAAACGCGAGCAGAATCAGAAGGACGGCCTTCGCGACCGCCCCACTCTGCGAAATCATGTCCAAGACTTCGCCGCCCACAAAGGTGCAGAGTAAATGGGGGAATGCCATGTTTGTGGATGAGTACCTAAGCGAATTATAGAGCAGCAGGAGGGCCGAATTGAGGAATCCGGAGCAGGATGAACCAGTGTGTAAAACCCATAGGCCCGTCTGGCACGGGTGCCCTCGCCCGCTGGGCTAGGGGTAATAGCAGGAGATGGAGGCACGGGCGTCTTAGCCCGTGCGCGGAGCGTAACCAAAGCAGGAGTAACGTGAGACACTCCAAGCGGAGCGCGGGTCTCCGCTACGAGGTTTTGAGTTTTCTAAACCGCCACTTTAGATTTCTCAAACCCAGCCGAAGCTGCCTCAGAGCACCAGTTCCCAAGATGCCTGTAAAATCAATGGTTTTGGCGGCTGCGAGCCGGGAATATGTTTCAATATAGGAAGTATCAATAGCAAAAAGTTAAGACTGATTTATCTCACATATTGTCATGTTGAGCGGAGCATTCTCGCGCCCAGCGCGGGAATTCGGAGTCGAAACACCCCTGCTGTGCCCGCGATGTCTACTGAGCTATCGAGAATTTTAAGGTAATGTACACAGCGTTCGACCACGCTCTAGAGAAGCGTTATCCAAAGATCGTTCTATATCTCGAACCATTTTGTCGAGTTCCGGTTCATAGTAGATCTTCGCGAGCATATTCGGTTTCGGCAATATCGCTTCCACCCTCCGCTTCCAATGCTTGTCAAGGGTCGCGATGGAAGCGTATGCGGTCCCTACTACGGCTTGGCCAAAGTCGATACCATCGTTAGGCATGATCGTCCGACCCTTAGCTTCTCGGACTAATAGCCTGAGCAAATTGCCGTAGACGTATGTGGCTGGACGGTTGGCAGCAAAGGGCAATTCTGGGAGTTTAGAGTCTAGCCAACCGGGGTTTTTCCCGTACTCTGCCCAGTGAACCATGATCTGCTCTCTAAGCCTTAAGTCCATATGGTGCTTGATATTTATGATCTCGTCCCTCTGCGGAGCGAGCCAGTCCATAAAAAGCCCTAAGCGGAAAAAGTCCGAAGGTAGTGACGCTGGCAGGTCTGCGATCTTGATCTCTGGCGACCGTCTCAGTCGTTCCGCAGTAAACGTCTTAAGCAAAGGCTCGCAAAAAAAGGGGAAATCCTGTAGCTGCCGCTCTCGTTGGATGCACACAAATGGATCAAACTCCACGGGAACCCAATGCGTGCCAATTTCGTCTAAGAACTCGCGAATTGTTGTGAACGAAACGCCCTGAGGCCCGGATAGCTCAGCGACATTGGATACGGAGAACAACACATCGACTCCACGATTCAGAGTTGCGATGAAGCGTTTTCTCCGGTCCGGATCACCTTTGGCCAGGACCTTAATTGCAAAGTTGTCGAGAAAAACGGTTAGGCCGTTGACGGACGCTCTCATACCGAACAACTCAGTCGGATGTGGGTTAACCGTTATCATCTAGGTGCTCTTGCGTTGAAGTGCTCAAGCGACCAAAGCGCGGTGGCAATAAGCGGGGAAGTAACAATCATAGAAGGGACTCGGGACGAAATAGGGGACACGGGGGGACACGATTTCAAGCGCGACTGTCCCATGCTATCCTTCGGCCAGCACCCCAACTGCAGGTAACCCATGCTCCTCGAACTCCGCCTTGAAAACTACGCGGTCATCGACAACGTCGCGGTGGAGTTCGCCCCCGGCCTCAACCTGCTTACCGGCGAAACCGGGGCGGGGAAGTCGATTCTGATCGACGCGCTGGCGCTTCTTCTTGGAGAACGCGCATCTTCCGACATCATTCGTTCTGGCGCTGAAAAGGCCGTCGTGAGCGCGGTTTGGGAGCCTGAAGCCGCCGCAGCCAAAAAGATTGGCCAGGTGCTCTCCGAGAACGGCCTTGATGACGACGAGTCGCTGATCCTTCGGCGCGAAGTGGCGACGGGCGGCAAGGGTCGCATCTTCGTCAACAATCAGCCGGCAACCGTGGCCGTGCTCAAGCGTCTCGCCCCTTACTTGGCCACCATCCACGCCCAGAACGAAACGCTTCTCTCGTTTGACGCGGGAACCAGACTCCAGCTGTTAGACACTTTCGCTTCCAGCAAAACAGAAGCCGTCGCGCAAGCCTACGCCGCATGGAAATCCATCGTCGACCGCATCGCCGACCTTGAGCGCGACGAGCAAGACCGCTTGCGCCTGCTTGATCTCTGGAGCTTTCAGAAACGTGAAATCGACGAAGCTCGACCGAAGTCCGGAGAGGACGAAAGTCTCGAAGCTGAAAAGCGTGTGCTGGCGAATTCGGAAAAAATTTACAACGCGGGCATGAATGCCTTCGACCTGCTTTATGACGGCACATCTTCCACATCCTCCACGCTCCGAGCGGCCTCCAAGCACGTGGAGGAACTCGCCCGCTACGCGCCGAAGTTTCAAGAAGCGCTCGCAGCGCTCGACTCCGCGCGCATCAGCATTGAAGATGTAGGCGCTTCGCTGCGCGACTATACAGGAGGAATCCACGCCTCTCCCGAACGTCTCGCCGAAGTGGAGGACCGCCTCGCCTCTTTGGACCGTCTCAAGCGCAAGTACGGTTCGACGCTAGACGAGGTGATCGCCTTCGGGATCGAGACTGATCGCAAACTGTCTGAGATGGAAAACAAGGACGAAGTCCTGCGCGACCTGCGCCAAAAACAATCCGCAGCCGCACAGAGTTATTGGCAGGCAGCGAAAGCCGTGAGCAAGAGCCGCAAAGATGCCGCGAAGAAACTCGAGAAGCTGGTCGAGACGGCGATCAACGAACTTGCGATGAAAGCCACCTTCCAGGTCGATGTCCAAAGCTCTGAGGAAGAAAGAGCTTGGTCCGCCAAAGGCGTCGACGAAGTCGCGTACATGATCTCGGCGAACCCCGGCGAACCTCTGCGTCCCATGGAGCAAACGGCCTCAGGCGGCGAACTCTCCCGTGTAATGCTTGCCCTGAAGTCAGCCATCGAAACTGTGGCGTCCGGCCAAAAAGACGGCCACAAGAAATCAGGCGGCCAGCGGACGCTCGTTTTCGACGAAATCGACACGGGCATTGGTGGACGTGCCGCCGACGCCGTCGGCAAGAAGCTAAAAGCTCTCGCAAAGTCCTCTCAAGTCCTCTGCGTCACGCACCTGCCCCAAATCGCTGCCTTCGCCGATCACCACTACCTGATCGAAAAAAAATCCTCCCAAGGACGGACCAAAACCTCCGTCCGCCGCATCGAAAGCAGGGAACGCACCGAAGAGGTGGCCCGGATGCTGAGCGGAGCGAAACTGACCGAAGCTTCCATCCGCAACGCCGAGCAAATGATCCAGGAAAACGCATAAACCGAGAGTGCCCAATTCCCGGCTCGCCGCTAACTGCTGAAAATGGGCCAGTTACTGCTAAGCCACTGCGTTTCCATGGTTTACATTGACGCAAGGGGGTGCTTTCGGTAGGCTTAAATGAGCAGATTCCTGCAAAAATCAGGCTCATAACTCCCGGGTTCCCGAATAGGATTGCCCGAAGAAGACAAGGCGGAACTTTGACCTTATTGACGGAACAGAAGACAGGCGGCACGGTTTCCACAGACAAGTCAGCAGATCAAAAGACTTTGCTTCTCCTGAAACCCCGCGGTTTCTGCGCAGGGGTCGTGCGCGCAATTGATATCGTGCGCATTGCGCTGGAGAAGTTTGGCCCGCCGATCTACGTGCGCAAGGAAATCGTCCACAACCGCTTTGTTGTCGAGGAGTTGCAACAAAAAGGCGCGATTTTCGTCGATAGCGTGGAAGAAGTCCCCGCAGGCGAGCGCGTAATTTACAGCGCCCACGGCGTGTCTCCGGAAGTGCGTCAGGACAGCAAACTGCGCGAGTTGCGCGTGATTGATGCTACCTGTCCCCTCGTCACCAAAGTCCACGTAGAAGCGGTCAAGTTCGCCAAGGAAGGCTACTCGCTGATTCTGATCGGCCATCGCGATCACGACGAGGTGGTCGGTACCCTCGGTGAGGCACCCGACGTGACACAGGTGGTTGGAACGCCTGAAGAAGTACCGTTTCTGAGCGTCCCAGACCCCAATCGCGTGGCTTACCTGACGCAAACGACACTCAGTCTCGATGAAACCAAGGGCATTATTGAAGCGCTGAAGAAGAAGTTTCCCAACATCAAGGGACCCCACGCCCAAGACATCTGCTATGCCACGGAAAACAGACAAGTTGCCGTGAAGCAAGTGGCGGCGGAGGCGGATCTCGTCCTCGTAGTAGGTTCCGACAATAGCTCAAATTCCAACCGCTTGGTTGAGGTTTCGCGCAATTGGGGTACGTCGTCGCATCTGATTGACAGCTATAAGGATATTCGTCCGGAATGGCTGGAAGGCGTCAAGCGCATCGCTTTGACCGCCGGAGCTTCCGCGCCAGAGTGCTTGGTCGAGGAAGTGGTTAAGTACCTGTCGGAGAAGGGTTTCGGCAACGTCGAAGAGCTGGAAGTCATGCCCGAGAACGTGCGCTTCGGACTGCCTCCCGAAATTGTGGAGGCCATCGCCAGCGCGCCTGCGGTTGGAGCGTAAGACAAACTCGTTCCCACAGTTCGTTTTGGAGTGATTGCAAAATGGAGAAATCCCCCACGTTGAGCAACTCGGCTCCGCAGTTACGGTTTGGAAAAATTGACGATCTCAGCGCCCGCGTAGCCATCGCGGCAGAAGCCTCGCAGAAGTGGCTTTTCTCTCAGCAACATGAAGATGGATACTGGTGCGGCGAGCTGGAAGCCGATAGCACCCTCGAAGCCGACTACATCCTGCTGCATGTGCTGCTCGGCACGGGAAACCAGGAACGATTCCAGAAAGCTGCGAACTGGATCCTCAAGCTGCAAAACGAAGACGGCGGCTGGCCTATTTACAAAGGCGGTCCGTCGAATATCAGCGCATCGGTTAAGTCTTATTTCGGGTTGAAGTTAGCCGGATACAGCGCCGATCACCCTGCTCTGGCGAAAGCGCGGAAGACAATTCTCGATCTCGGCGGCGTCACCGCCGTGAATACCTTCACCAAGATCTACCTCTGCTTTTTCGGACAGTACGACTACGACGGCGTGCCTGCTGTACCGCCTGAGATCGTGCTGTTCCCGAACTGGTTCTGGTTCAATATCTACGAAATTTCGTCGTGGTCACGCGCGATTCTGGTTCCGCTTTCGATCTGCTACGCCAAGAAGCCCTTCAAGAAAATTCCGGAAGAAATGGGCGTACAGGAGTTGTTTGTCGGTGGCCGCGACAAGTCCCGTATGCGCCTGAATTGGGCCAAGAAGCTCGTTTCGTGGCGCAACTTCTTCCTGGTCTTCGACCGGATCACACATGCGTTTGAGCGTGTGCATGTGCGGCCGCTGCGGTCGATTGCAATCCGCTCGGCGGAGAAGTGGATGCTGGAGCGGTTTGAGATGAGCGACGGGTTAGCCGCGATCTTTCCCAGCATCATGAACTCCATTATCGCCATGCGCTGCCTCGGATATTCGATGGACGATCCGCAAATGATTCGCGCGATGGATGAGTTTGAGAAGCTGGGTATTGAGGAAGGCGACACCTTCCGGATGCAGCCCTGCATCTCGCCGGTTTGGGATACGGCCTACGCTTTGTTCGCGTTGGGAGAGAGTGGTGTTGCGAACAACGATCCGCGTATGTTGAAGTGCGCCGATTGGTTGCTGCAAAAGCAAGTGCGCCACGAGGGCGACTGGAAAGTGAAGAATCCCAAGGGGCAGCCGGGCGGATGGTACTTCGAGTTTAACAATGAGTTTTACCCGGATGTTGATGATACGGCAATGGTTTGCCTTGGGCTGAGCCGCGCCGAACACCCCAACGGACGCTATCAGCGTGAGTCCGTGCAGCGCGCGATTGATTGGACTCTGAGCATGCAATGCCGCAACGGCGGTTGGGCGTCGTTCGACAAGAACAACGACCGTATGGTGTTCCAGTACGTGCCGTTTGCCGATCACAACGCCATGCTGGATCCGGCTACGGCGGACATTACTGGCCGCGTGCTGGAGATGTTGGCTGCTTTCGGCTACGACAAGAGCCACCCGGCGGTGAAGCGAGCGCTGCAATTCCTGCGCAAAGAGCAGGAGCCCGACGGTTCGTGGTTTGGGCGCTGGGGCGTGAACTACATCTACGGGACCATGCTGGTGTTGCGCGGCATGGAAGCGATGGGTGTCGAGCACAACGAGCCAGCTATGCAGTCGGGGGCAGAGTGGCTGCGCTCGATGCAGAATTCGGATGGCGGCTGGGGCGAGACTTGCGGATCGTACGACGATCCGACGACAAAGGGAATTGGTCCGAGCACGGCGTCGCAGACTGCATGGGCAGTCTTGGGGCTACTGGCGGTTGGGGACACCCGGAGTGACTCTGTGGCACGCGGCGTGGCGTACCTGCTGCGGACGCAGAGGACGGATGGCTCCTGGGACGAGGCGGAATTTACGGGCACCGGGTTTCCGCGTGTGTTCTATCTCAAGTACCACATGTACCGGGAGTATTTCCCGTTGCTGGCGTTGACGACCTACGAGAAGGCTATGGCGGCTGAGCAGGCGCGGACGGGGAATTTCAAGGGACACGCTTAATTTGTGATTTGCGATTTGTAATTGAAAACATTTGGCTGCGAACAGCAGGTCCCTCCACTTTGCAGTTGCTTCGCTTCGCGATGCAACTGCTTCGGTCGGGATGACAGATTTTGCAAGGTTGCAAATTACGAAACTATTTTGCGGATTTTTATCACAGGCGGGACCGGATTTTTAGGAAGTCATGTCGCGCGCGTTCTGGCCTCACAGGGGGCTGATTTACGGCTCCTGGCGCGGGCTAGCAGTGACCTTCGGAATTTGGAAGGCATTGCTGGAGAGCGCGTGACCGGTGATTTGCTGCAGCCGGAGTCCTATAAGAAAGCTTTGGCCGGGCGTGAGGCTGTGTTTCACGTGGCGGCAGACTACCGGTTGTGGATTCCGGATCCGGATCGCATGTATCGGGCGAATGTCGACGGCACGCGGTCGTTGCTCAGGATCGCTCGTGAGCAGGGCGTGCGGCGCGTAGTACATACGTCGAGTGTGGCGACGATGGGATTCAAGGCGGACGGCGAAGTGGTGGATGAGAACACGCCGGTTTCGCTGGAGAGCATGATCGGGCACTACAAACGGTCGAAGTTTTTGTCAGAGCAGGTGGCGTTTGAGGCAGCGAAGGACGGTCAGGATGTTGTGGTCGTGAATCCGACGACGCCGGTGGGGGAACGGGATATCAAACCAACGCCATCGGGCCGGATCATTGTGGACTTTTTGAAGAAGAAGTTTCCTGCGTACGTCGACACTGGGTTGAATCTGGTGGATGCCACGGAATGCGCTCGAGGACATGTGGCGGCGTTTGAAAAGGGTCGCAGTGGCGAGCGGTATATTCTGGGCGGCGAGAATTTGAGTTTGAAACAGATTCTTGATCAGTTAGGGAAGCTGACCGGATTGCCGTCACCAACGATCAAGTTGCCTTATTTTTTTGCTTTGGCGACCGGCGTCGTGGATGAGTTGGTAACGGGACGACTGCTGGGCCGGGAGCCGCGTGCGACGATCGACGCGGTTCGCATGGGCAAGAAGAAGATGTGGGTTTCGTCGGCGAAGGCGGAACGGGAGTTGGGATGGAAGATTATCCCGGTGAACGAGGCGCTGGGGCGGGCGGTGCAGTGGTTCCAGGCCAATGGATATTGTGGAGCTTCGTAACCTTACCTCAGCGGCTAAAGCCGATTGTTTAGTGAGGAGTTATCGCAGGGCTGAAGCCCTGCGCCGCCCAAAAGCAGGAGCGGGATGGCCAGAGTAGCAGTTGTTGCGGCGGTGGAACGAGAAATTCAGCCGCTAGTGACGGGTTGGCGGGTGGTGCGTCGAAGTTGGGATGGGCGCGAGTTTAAGTCTTTTGAGAGCGACGCGGCCGTAGCGGTTTGCGGCGGAATTGGGCCAGAAGCAGCGAGACGCGCGTGCGAAGCGGTTTGTGGTTTGTATGAGCCAGCGATGGTAATTTCGGCGGGGTTCGCGGGGGCGCTGATCCCAGAGTTGCCCGCCGGAGATGTTGTCGTTCCGGCTAGGGTGATTGATGCTCGAGACGGCAGTAGCGTTTCGGTGGAAGGCGGGTCGCGAGGGTTGGTTTCCGTCGCCGAAATAGCTACCGTGGAGCGGAAGCGGGTTTTGGGCGCGAAGTACGACGCCGTGGCAGTGGATATGGAAGCGGCAGCTGTGGCCAAGGGTGCGGCTGCGCGTGGAGTGCGGTTTGCGGCTGTGAAGGCGATTTCGGATGGGTTGGAGTTTGAGATTCCTGTAATTGAAGGCAGTGTGGATTCGGCGGGACAGTTTCACGAAGGGCGTTTTTTGGCCGGCGTTTTGGTGAGGCCTCGGTATTGGGGGCGCTTGGCGGGGATGGCGAGGAATAGTTCCCTGGCAGCGCGGAATTTGGCGGAAGCTTTGCGAGGTAGGATTGCGGAGTTTCGTTAAGTCAACAACTAGCGGAGCTTTACTCCGCTGGGCAGGCGAGGGCGCCTGCCCCCACGTGAGTGGTGGATCTGGATTTATCTTGTTTCGTGAGGGTCGATGTCGGTTTTGGAGCAAGCTACGGCGGGCGTGAAAGGCGGAGTGATTCCCGCGACGATGCGGGCTGCGGTGTATCGCGGCGTCAATGACGTTCGTCTGGAGAGTGTCCCGGTGCCCGCCATCGGCAAGGGCGAATTACTGATCCGCGTACATACATGCGGAATTTGTGGCACCGATTTGAAGAAGATTCATACCGGATCGCATTCCGCGCCGAGGATTTTTGGGCATGAGACTTCGGGCGTCGTGGCGGCTGTGGGCGAGGGTGTGACCGGCTTCCAGCCCGGGGATCGCGTGATCGCCATGCACCACATTCCTTGCGGCTCCTGCTATTACTGTCAGCAGAAGACCTTTGCGCAGTGCGAGGTCTACAAGAAAGTTGGCTGTACGGCGGGATTTGAGCCGAGCGGCGGCGGGTTTGCGGAATATGTTCGCGTCATGGATTGGATTGTCCGCAAGGGAGTCGCGAAGATTCCGGATGGGGTTTCTTTTGAGCAGGCTTGTTTCGTCGAACCGGTCAATACCTGCATCAAAGGTATCAAGACCCTGAATCCGCAGCCGGGGGAGACCGTCCTGGTGATGGGTCAGGGTCCAATTGGCATTATTTTGGGTGTTTTGGCCAAGGGGGCAGGGGCTACGGTAGTAACTTCCGACCTGCATCCGCAGAGGCATACAATAGCTGCAGGGTATGGATTGGCGGGCGGCTTGAGCGCCTCGACCGTGGATGTGGTTCGCCACATGAGGCACCTGACCGACGGACGCGGCGCTGATGCCGTGATTTTGGCGGTGGGTGGTAACAGCCTGATTCGTACGGCGATGGATGCGGCGAGGCCGGGCGGAAGGGTTTTGCTGTTTGCGCAAACGGCGCGCGGGGAAGCGACGATTGATCCTGCGGTGGTTTGCGTTGATGAGAAGACGCTGCTGGGATCTTACAGCGCGTCGGTAGATGTGCAGGACGAGTCTTTGCGGTTTGTGTTCAGTAAGGCGATGAATCTGGAGCGGTTGATTACGCACCGGTTTCGGCTGGAGCAGGCGGTGGAAGCGTTGGAGTTTGCGGCGCATCCGCAGCCGGATTCGATGAAGATTGTGATTCAAACGGGCCTACACTAGGAACGGAGTCAGGGCAGGAAGGATCGAAGTGGGAACGATGTTAAGTGCAACGAAGACAATGACAGCGGCCGTTCTCCATGGCAAGGAGGACGTCAAGATTGAGCGCGTCCCCGTGCCGGATTTGGCGGAGGGCGAGGTCCTGATCAAAGTGCAGGTCGCGCTGACCTGCGGCACGGATTTGAAGGTTTACCGCCGTGGCTATCATGCGCGGATGATTGCGCCTCCTGCCTTGTTTGGGCATGAGCTGGCGGGAGTCATCGAAAAAGTTGGCCCCGGCGTGCGCGGGTTTAAGCCCGGCATGCGGGTGGTGGCGTTGAATTCGGCACCTTGTGGGGCCTGTTTCTATTGTCTGAAGCATCAAGAGAATTTGTGCGAAGACCTGCTCTTCAACAATGGCGCGTACGCCGAATACATACGGGTGCCACGGCGCATTGTGGAGAAGAACATGCTGGAGATTCCAGCCGATGTGAGCCTGCAAGAAGCTGCCATGACCGAGCCTCTAGCGTGTGTTTTGCGCGGGCTGCAGGAAACCGGCGTGGAAGCGGGAGACTCCGTAGCTGTGCTGGGAGCCGGACCCATTGGATTGATGTTTATCCAGGTTGCCAAGGCAATGGGGTGCAACGTGATTTCGGTAGTGAAGCGCGACGCGCAGGTTTCCGGCGCACAACAGATGGGCGCGGACGACGTCGTGCAAATCGGGAAAGTGGAACACCCCGTCGAAGCGGTACGAGAACTGAGCCGTGGACGACGCGGCGCCGACGTTGTGATTGAAGCGGTGGGGCGTCCCGAGGCGTGGCAGTGGGCCGTGGATATGGTTCGCAAAGGCGGTACTGTAAATTTCTTTGGCGGCTGCGCGGCGGGGACGAAGGTTGAGATCGATACGAATCTACTGCACTATTCCGAAATTTCGCTGAAGGCGTCGTTCCACCATACGCCGGAGTCGGTGCGGAAGGCGTTTGCTCTGATTGCTGCGCGCAAGGTGCGTCCGACCGAGTACATCACTGGGGAAGAACCTCTTTCGCGGCTGAACGAAGTTTTGCGCCATCAGATGCTCCACCGGAATGGCGACATCAAGACGGCGATTATTCCCGGTAGCTAGAGCCCTCACGAGAAGGTATCGTTCGTATGCCAACCGCATCCATTCAATCCGGGAATGTGCTTTCTCCGGGGCTGGCTATGGATGCGAGTGCGGCGCAACGCGGCTGGAAAGCGCTTCCCGCGAGCTATGGGTTCCCGGAACGGCGTCCTGCGCTTGAGGAAGCGCGGGAATACTGCCGTAAGCTGGCACGATCCCACTACGAAAACTTTTCCGTTGCGACGATGTTTCTGCCGAAGCATCTGCGGCAGCATTTCTTTAACGTCTACGCGTACTGCCGCATCTCGGATGATCTTGGTGACGAGGTCGGCGATCCGGCAGCTTCCTTGGCGCTCTTCGACCAGTGGGAAGCGGAGTTGGATCGCTGCTATGAGGGCGAAGCGCGACATCCTGTGTTTGTGGCGCTGGCCGAGACGGTGCGCGAGTTTGATATTCCGAAGCACGAGTTCTCGGATTTGCTGCGCGCCTTCCGTCAAGATCAGACCGTTACTCGTTACGAGACATTCGGGGACTTGTTAGCTTACTGCCAGTACTCTGCGAATCCGGTTGGGCATTTGGTACTGTATCTTTGCGGCTATCGTGATGCGGAACGGCAGCGGCTTTCGGACTTTACCTGCACGGCGTTGCAGTTAGCCAACTTCTGGCAGGATGTGGCTGGCGACTACTTGCGGGGACGCGTCTATCTTCCGTTGGAGGATCTGCGACGGTTCGGAGTCGTAGAGACGGTGATCCCTCAGGCGCAGTTCACGCCGGAGTTTCGCGAGCTGATGCGGTTTGAGGTAGAACGGGCGCGGGAATGGTTTCAGCAAGGGCTGCCGTTGATTGCCCAGGTGGATCGCAATCTTTCGCGGGATCTGAATCTGTTCAGTCGGGGCGGGTTGGAGATTCTCAACGCGATCGAAGAGCGGGGCTACGATGTCCTGAGCCAGAGGCCTTCGCTTTCAAAGGCCCGCAAACTCAAGTTAGTTGCCCGGGCGGCCTGGAGCCGACTAATATGAGCAGGCCCAGATGAGCAGCGCCGTGCAACAGGTTCCCATATCTTCTCCGACGAAGTCGCAGTTGGCGGTCGCTTATTCCGTCTGCAAGGGCATTGCGCGCACCAACGCCAAGAATTTCTACTACGGATTTCTGGTGTTGCCGAAGCCGAAGCGGGAAGCGATTTCCGCCGTCTATGCTTTCATGCGGCGGTGCGACGATATTACCGACGACCCTGGCTTGCCCCTGATGGAGCGAAGGGTGAAGCTGGCGTCGTGGGTAGAAAGCTTTCATCGAGCAGCATCGGGCGTGGGGACCGACGATCCCGTTCTGCTGGCGCTGGCCGATACACAACGCCGCTACAACATTCCGGTCGAACTGCTCGACCATCTGGCGTTTGGCACGGAGATGGACCTGCAGGAGCAAATGGAGACCGGCAAGACGACCAAGTTCGATCCGAGCGCCATCAATATTCACTACCGGAAGTTCGACGATCTTTACCTCTATTGCTATCGCGTGGCGTCGGTGGTAGGACTCGTGTGCATTCGCATCTTCGGATATAAAGATCCCCGAGCTGAGGCCTTGGCCGAGCGCGTGGGGATTGCATTTCAGTTGACGAACATCATCCGCGACGTCAAGGAAGATGCCGCGATGGGGCGTGTCTATCTTCCCGGAGAAGATCTGGCCAAGTTTAATTTGCTGCCGATTGATTTTCGGACTGGCGACATGAAGACGCAGGCGGGGTTGGCTCGATTCCGCCCATTGCTGGAAATGGAAGCGGAACGTGCACGCAAATTTTATTGCGCCGCAGAAGACCTGCTGCCTCTGATCGATGAAGACAGCCAGCCCGCGCTATGGACATTGGTGGCCGTCTATCGAGGCCTGCTGGAGAAGATCGCGCGGAACAACTACGACGTTTTCACCGCCAAGGTGCGGCTCACCACGTTTGAGAAGCTCGTTATCCTGAGCAAAGGTCTCCTTCGCCGGCTCATGTGATGGTTTCTCCCGCAACAGAATCTCTCGCAAGAAAAACTTCCCATGTGGCCATCGTTGGTGGTGGGCTGGCTGGGCTAGCTGCCGGCTGTGCACTGGCTGATGCCGGGGCCCAGGTCTCGCTGTACGAGAAGCGGCCGTATCTTGGCGGTAGAGCGTCTTCGTATCAGCATCCCGGCACCGGCGAAGTTGTCGATAACTGTCAGCACGTATTGTTGGGCTGCTGCACGAATCTCATCGATTTGTACCGTCGGACTGGGGTCGAGGACAAGATTCGCTGGTATGACGAACTGGTCTTTCTGGAACCAGGAGGACGCGCCTCGCGGATTCACCCCTCATTTTTGCCCGCGCCGATGCATACGGGGCCGTCGTTTCTCAGTGCCTCGTGTTTAGGATTCAAAGATAAATTCAGCATTGCGCGGACGCTGGCAGCCCTGCTGACGGGGGTTCCTGCCGATAACGGCCAAACCTTCCTGGCATGGTTGCAGCGCTATCATCCCGCTCCCGCTGCGCTGGAGAGGTTCTGGAAGCCAATTCTCATCAGCGCGCTGAACGAGGATCTTGACCGTGTTTCCGTTTTCTACGCCGGGCAGGTAATTCGAGAATCGTTCATGAAGTCGGCCGAGGCGGGGCGCATGGGAATTCCCGCGATTCCGCTCAGCGATCTCTACGCGGCGGGTGCGGACTACATTCGGGCACGCGGCGGGGAAGTCTTCTTGCGGGCTTCGGTGGAGGGCATTGCTGTAGGAGACGCGGGGGTTCGCGTTCGTACCCCTCAAGGCGAGGTCGGTTGCGACAGTGTTGTGCTTGCTGCGACCTTTGACGCCGTCGCGAAACTGATGCCGCAGAATCTCGGCTCGGGCCACTTGGGCGCGATTGCCGACCGATTTGAGACCTCGCCCATTGCTGGCATTCATCTCTGGTTCGACCGCCAGATCACAGATTTGGATCATGCCGTTTTGCTGGACCGGACAATTCAGTGGATGTTCCATAAGTCACGTATTCAGTCCGCGATTCGGAGCAATACTGACACCGGGGGTGGGAGCTACGTGGAACTTGTGGTGAGCGCCGCGAAGTCGCTGGTCAACATGTCTAAGAACGACATCGTCGACCTGGCGGTTCGCGAGTTGCGAGAGTTCTTTCCACAAGCGCGTGATGCAAACCTCGTGAAGTCCACCGTGATTAAGGAAATTCACGCGACGTTTTCTCCTGAGCCGGGGGTGGATCAGTTTCGTCCGCAGCAGGCAACGGCTTCGCCGAGAGTGTTTCTGGCCGGAGATTGGACTGCGACGAAATGGCCTGCCACGATGGAAGGCGCAGTGCGCAGCGGATATCTTGCCGCGGAGGCAGTGGCGCAGGGTGCAGGATTCCAGCGTGCAGAGTTTTTAGTTGCTGACCTGCCCGCACGGGGACTTATGCGGTTGTTCGGGTAGTTCGGACAACTCGGCAGGTTCGAGGGGGTTCACCTTGCGTGGCTGAGTTCCCGTCTGAAAGCCTCCACCGTCCAGCCGACGAGCGCATAGACAAGGGCGTTTGAAGCCAGCACCCAGTAAAGCCCAACGCCGAAATGAAAGTACACACTGGCAAACACCAGCGGACAGGTTAAGCGGGCGAGAGTCCATACCACCGGGTTCGAGGTGATCACACCGGGCTCAACGATCACGGCGAGAATGGCCCACCACACTGCCACAAAAAAGCCCGCTGTCGCCCATATGGCGATTCGATATTTCATGTACGCCCTCCTAAGCAGCCTCTCAGCCAATGGTCTTCTCAATTTACCGAGACGTCAACCTCCCCTTGCGTTAGATAGTGGTGCAGTTCGAGTGTTTATTCAAGATTGTCATTTCGAACGCCTTAGGCGTGAGGAATCTGCTGTTTGCCGGTCAGGAGCAGATTCCTCGCCGATAAAGCCGGCTCGGAATGACAACGTCGGGGAGTGCATCTACGGAACTGCACCAGTCCTTGCGTTCGTTGGTCCTTCCTGCGATATTGCTTAGTCGTAGATTTTCGCATACGAGGACGAACATGGCTGATTTCACGCTAAGCGTGAATGGCAGTGACAAGAAGGTAAGTGTTTCCCCGGAGACGCCGTTGCTCTGGGTTCTGCGAGACACGCTGGAGATGACAGGAACGAAGTTTGGTTGCGGGGCTGGACTCTGCGGCGCATGTACGGTGCTGATCGATGGCGCGGCGCGGCGGTCGTGCAAGACGCAGGTTTCACAGGTCGTGGGCAAGCAGATCACTACGATTGAAGGTCTCGGAGCGAGCGGTCTGCATCCCTTGCAGCAGGCCTGGATCGACGAGGACGTCCCACAATGCGGTTACTGCCAAGTGGGGCAGATCATGTCGGCGGCGGCGCTGCTGAAGAAGAATCCTCATCCCACCGACGACGACATCAGCAACGCGATGGAGGGCAATCTCTGTCGCTGCGGGACATATCAGCGGATTCGCAAAGCGATTCATCGCGCGGCAGGGGATAATGTCGTAGTCGCCAATTCGGGGGGTGCGCGATGAGCCCGGTCTCTCGGCGTCAGTTCTTCGTCAACAGCGCCAAGGCGAGCGCGGGACTGGTACTAGCGGTCTATCTGCCAGGGTGCAACAGCTCGTCCAGCAAGCCGTTTGCCCCCAATGCCTATCTGAAGATTTCAACTGACAACAAGATCACAGTGATGGTGCCTCGTTCGGAAATGGGGCAGGGAGTTCGCACGTCGTTGCCGATGATCCTGGCGGAGGAACTGGAAGCAGATTGGAAGACGATTCAGATCGAACAAGTTGGGGCAAGCACTCTCTACGGCTCTCAGCAAACGGGCGGCAGTGCGAGTGTGAATTCGTCATGGGATCCGATGCGAAAGGCTGGAGCGGCAGCGCGCCAGATGCTACTCGCGGCTGCTGCGCAGGAGTGGGGCGTCGATGTTTCGTCATGTCGGGCCGTGATGGGGGCTATAACGCACACTAGTTCTCAGCGGAGGCTTTCGTACGGCGAGCTTGTGGGCAGAGCAGCCAAGTTGCCTGTGCCCGCCGATCCTCCTTTGAAACAGGCATCGGAATACAAGCTGGTGGGTACACGTGTGGGCCGGATCGACACTCCGGCGAAAGTGAGGGGGGCCGCGGAATTTGGGATTGACATACGCATTCCAAACATGAAATATGCGTTGTTGGCCCGATGCCCAGTGATCGGCGGAAAGGTGGCGAGTTTCGACGACGGGGAAGCAAAAAAGATATCCGGTGTGAGCTACGTCGGCAAGATCAGCGATTCCGCCGTCGCCGTGGTGGCCGATAGCGTGTGGGGGGCGATGCAGGGCCGCCGCGCTCTGAAGGTCCAGTGGGATGAAGGTCCGAACGCCAATCTGACTTCGGCGAAGATGATGGAGTCGATGCGGCAAGCGTCTGCCGGGAAGAGTGTGTCGTTGTATGCCGCGGGCGATGTCACGAAGGCGAAGGGGCGGCGCATGGAGGCCACCTACGAGACGCCTTTGATGGCGCACGCTCCGATGGAACCGGGGAATTGCACTGCGTTCTTCCAAGGAACGAAGTGCGAATTGTGGGCTCCAACCCAGGATCCTCAAGATTGCCAGAAAGCCGCAGCGGAGGCCCTTGGATTGGACGTCAGCCATGTAACGGTGAACGTAACTCTGCTGGGAGGCGGGTTCGGACGGCGATTAGAGCACGACTACGGGGTCGAGGCGGCGCTAGTGTCCAAGGCCTGCCAAGGCCCGGTGAAAGTAATCTGGACGCGCGAGGATGATATGCAGCAATCGCCGTATCGCCCCGCTACATTCCACAAATTGACCGCGGTACTGGACGGTCGCGGAGTGCCGCTGAGCTTGGTCCATCGGACGGTCGCACCGTCGATCAATCTCCAGAAGGGGATCCCGCTGGAGGATGGCGTAGACCCGGATATGAAGGACGAGGCATCCCTGATTTATTCAGTTCCCAATGCCTTGGTGGAGTTTGTCCGGGTTGAAACTCCCGTCTCCCTCGGTTTCATGCGGTCGGTTTATGGGATGGATGCGGCGTTTGCGAGCGAATGTTTCATCGACGAATTGGCCACTGCTGCGCATAAAGACCCGCTTGAGTACCGGCTGCAAATGCTGGCGAAGGACGAGGACATCAAATTCTTCGAGACTGTTTGGAAAACAGCGCGCATGCGTGGCGTGTTGCAACTCGCGGCGGAAAAAGCAGGCTGGAGTAAGCCGCTTGCCGCTGGCCACCATCGGGGCATTGCGTGCTTTGGGTGCTTTGGCAGCTATGCGGCTAATGTCGTGGAAATCACGATGGAAAAGGCTGTCCCGAAAGTACAGCGCGTGGTCACGGTTGTGGATTGCGGACAGGTGGTTAATCCAAACATCCTGGAGCAGCAACAGCAAGGCGCGGTGATCTTTGCTTTGGCCAACGCTTTGCGGGCGAAAATCACACTCGACAAAGGCCGTGTGGTGGAAGCGAATTTTGACGACTACAGGCCGCTACGCATGTCGGAAATTCCGCAGATCGACGCGTACTTTGTTCCCAGTACGGAAGCTCCGACGGGAGTGGGAGAACCGCCAGTGCCGCCGGTGGCTCCCGCTTTGTGCAACGCTATTTACGCGGCTACGAAGAAGAGGGTTCGGTCGTTGCCGATTTTGAATAGCTAGCCTGCCAGCAGGAAGACTCCTCCAGCAACGCACAGCGCGGCTGCCCAGCGCCTTTTGCCTACGCGCTCGTGCAGGAATACCTTGGCTGCCATCGCGTTAGCGACGAAGGTCAAAGACGCCGAAGCGGGTCCCACCAAGCTGACATCTCCCCAGGAGAGAGCAAAGAGCAGGCTGAAGAAGCCGAGCGTCATGGATGCGATCCCCAATACGAATGCCGGATTGCGCAAGACGCGCAGCAGAACAAACGGCAGGCCTCGCGCCTTACGAAGATCATCCACATCGCCGACTTGCTTCATGGCGAGGGCAAGTAGGATGTCGCCAGCCGTCGAACTGAACACGATGAGTACTATGCCGAGCCAGGTATAGAAATCCTTCATGGCTCGGTCCTCATGGCTCGGTCCTCGTGGGAAGCGTTTCAACCGCCGTTTTTGGAGCATGGCTGGATTCAGGTCCCGTGGCGGCAAATCCCACGCCCGCCGAAATCAGAAAGACTCCGAGCCATCGCAGCGGGCTCACTTGTTCGTGGAGTAGGAACCGCGCGATCAGGACAATAAAAACATATCCAAACGCGGTCGCTGGAAGAACGTATGTAAGGTCCGCCCAGGACAGGGCCGTAAGGTACGACGCCATGAAGGCTAGCAAAAAAAATATCCCCAGGAAAACCCAGGGATTCAATACCGCAACAAAAATGTGAGAAATGTGCTGCGGAGAAACCTCGCCGAACGCTTTCATGCCGCGCGACAGCAGGGAATCGCCAATAGCTCCGAATACCGCGACTCCCAGCAGCACGAAATACTTGCGTGGTGTCAAGGCCGGCTCCTGACCAGCCTACGCGTTCACAACTTCGACCGGAGGTGTTGAAGCCGCCGCAGAGCGCTTCTCGCGCACCCACTTGTTGCGCTGGGCGCGGAGCTTCAGGAAGCTCTTCGCCTCGTGATACAGGCGTTTGCGGTCTTCGTGCTTCCACGCGGCCTTGTACAGGATACGGAACGCAGCCTTGGGACGGAAATAGTATTCGTCGTAGAAGTGGTGTACCGCTTCCATCAGATCGTCAGCGGGCAGACCGGGGTACTGGATTTGCGCCATCTGGTGGCCGCCTTCATCCACCATCTTGTGGTCGCCGACCATGAAGCCGTTCTTGACCGCGAAGTCGTAGAGCTCCGTCCCTGGGTAGGCATGTGCGACAGAAACCTGGATCGTCTCGACGTCCAGCTCTTTGGCGAAGTTGATGGTGCGACGGATAGTTTCGTGCGTCTCGCCCGGCAGCCCAATGATGAAGTCGCCGTGAATTGTCAGCCCTAGTTTGTGGCAGTCCTTCGTGAACTGTTTCGCACGCTCGACGGTAGCACCCTTCTTGATGTTCTTCAGAATCTGCGGATCGCCGGATTCGAAGCCGACGATGAGCAGGCGGCAACCGGCTTCGCGCATGGCTTTCAGCGTTTCGAAGTCGGTGGTAACACGCGATGTGCAGGACCACGTCAAGCCCAGCGGCTTGAGCTTCGCGCAAAGTTCAACTGTCCGCGCCTTCTGAATGTTGAAGGTATCATCGTCGAAGAAGAATTCCTTCACTTCGGGCCAGTAGGCCTTGGCTTTTGCCATTTCGGCAGCCACGTCGTCGGTGGAGCGTTTGCGCCACGCATGTCCCATCAGAGTCTGCGGCCAGAGGCAGAAGGTGCATTGTGCTGGGCAGCCACGCGTCGTGTAGAGTGCCACGTACGGATTGAGTAGGAACGGCACGTTGTAGCGGGTTACATCCAAGTCGCGCTTGTAGACGTCGGTGACGTGCGGCAATGTGTCAAGGTTTTCAATTTGCGGACAATCTGGATTGTGGACTGCGACTCCGTCCTTGAGATAGGAAACACCCAAGATGTCGGCGAGAGGCTTGCCCTTGGCATATTCAACCACGGCCGTATCGAATTCCTTGCGGCAGACGAAGTCAATCGATGGGCACTCACGCAGAGTGCGTTCCGGCAGAACGCTGACGTGCGGGCCGACGAACGCAATTTTCATCGTCGGATTGGCCTTCTTGATTGCGGCAGCCAGCAGAATGTCCCCCGGATAGCCCGGAGTGCTGGTGAAGAGCACGAGAAATTCGTAGCCCTTCGCGATCTCGATTGTCTCCTGGGCCGAGACATGGTGGGACGGCGCGTCCAGCAGCCGTGACCCTTCCAGCGCTCCGGCCGGGTAAGCCAGCCAAACGGGGTACCAGTAGGACTCAATCTCGCGCGTGGCGGGCCAGCGCGAACCTGCGCCACCGTCGAAGTTTTCAAATGAAGGCGGATTCAGAAGCAATGTTTTCAGAGGCATAGGCGTGATTCTCTATTTTACCATTTGGACTTGGGCCAGTGGACACACTAGTATCCCAAAAGTACACTCTGGGCCATCTTCGTACTCTATTCGCCACTAGGCGGGGAAGCTATCCATTTCCGCCCAACACCCTGTTTAGTGCACTGAGCGAGCAAAATGAGGGCTGGATGGCGACGCCCCGAGGGGCCTATTTTGCCCCGAGCGCCCAAGTTTCCAAGCCGCCCGTTGACCGCAGCAGGCCGATTCTGGCGCGGTCCAATTGCATCTCCGCATCCAGGAAGAGATTGCGGCGCTCGCGAGCCTGGGTGCGTGCATCTTCAAGTTCATGGAACGTGGCTGTTCCGGAGTCGATGCGTATTTGCACCGCCTCGAGTGAGGCTTGGGCAATCTGGAATTCCAGTTCGGCGACATCGCGCGCCGCCGAGAGTTGCTGCTCTGTGCGCTGGAGCTGCAGGGCTTCCGCCGAAACCTGATCCTTCGCCGCCTCAGCTTCTTTCTTAGCCTTCAACGCGTCGGCGTCGGCACCTTCCGCACGTGCCCGTTGGGAGAAATTGAGGAGCGGAAAACGGATCACGCCGCCAATCGTTCCGTTATTGGGCTGCAGGCTCTTGGAGTTGAAATAGTCGGCGTAGTTGTTGAAAGTGGCGAGGCGTGAGTACTGCGCCGCAAAATCGACGGTAGGCCACATCGCTCGATGCTCAGCCTTGGCACGAAGATATTGTGCTCGCGCATGTTCCTGCGCACTCGCGACCACGGGGTTGTTGTCGGTGGCCTGTGCCGCGGCATCTCCAGCGGGGCCTGGGGGCAAACTAGGGATTGAATCTGGAGATGTTTCGAATGACTGCGCAGGAATTCCCGTTACCTGCGACAGCTTTGCTCGCAGCACATCCGACGACCCTTGCGCTTCGGCTAAACGCAGCCGGATTCGGGCTGTTACGAGCTTGGCTTTGTTGCGTTCCATCGCGTTATCCACACCTTCGTGGATGCGCTCTTCAATCGCTGTCTCTGACTTCTGCGAATCCACCATGTCTTTCTGGAGTTGCTGGATCTGTTTCTCCCACTGTGCCAACTCGAGGTAATTGAGAACGGTTTCCTGAATCACCTGTGCGCGGCGATCTTTACCGGCCAGCTCTACCGCATTGGCCTCGGTTTTGGCAGCGCGTACGAACTCGCGGAGGGACGGATTGTAGATCGGCGATTGAGTGGTCAAGTTGACAATCGACGGCGCGGATCCTTCCAGGGTCAAAGGGAATCCGTACGACTTCCCAAGAGCGGAACCCACGACGAAAACCGGAATGTAGTTGTTGCGAGCCTCGCGGTATGCCGCTTCGGCCTTGCGCTCGTCCGCCGATGCGATCGCGACGGTGGTCCCATGGCTCAGCGCAAGCTCTACCGCGTGCCGCAACGTAACCGGCTCAGCACCGGCGCGCAGGGATGACGCAACCAGAAGCCCCCCTACGACGGTTGTTCTGAATATGAATTTCAAGAGCCAAGAGATGTGATCTCTCATTTGGGAGCACCTTTGCTGGGAATGGGAAATGCAAGTCTTGACTTGAGACCTTCGGGTGCAGCGGAGACATTCGCGCCCCGCTCAGAATGCAGGCCCTCGGAATTTGGCGAGCTCAGTCGCGCACTCTCAATTCCGCTAGGAGCCACCGGTCCTCTTAAGTCCTTCGCGAGCGGGCCGGTATTCAGAAGCCAATGCAAGCGCTGCCCGAAATTCGGCTGCCGCAGCCTTCTTGTCCCCTTGCTTTTCGTAGACTTGGCCCAACAGCGTATGAGCCTTAAAGGCGGGTCCGTCTTCTGCCATCTTTCCGGCAAGATAACGCTTGAGTAACTCGGCTGCCTGGGCCAAATCGCGATCGGCTCGGAGAAGATTCGCTGCGGCGTCTACCAGCACTTCGGGGCTCGAAAGAGGCGCCGCACTCAACTTCTTGATTGCATTCTCGAAATCATTCATGCGTCCAGCCCGACGATAGAAAATCAGCATCTCGAGCCAACCGTCGGCGTCGCCATGGCGGGCATCCAGAGCGGCCTGGTACTCGCGCTCCGCGGTGGCATTGTCCTTGTTCTTTTCTGCGAGGCGTCCCAGTACCCAGTGACCCTTTGCAGGCGCGATCTTGAGCAGCGCATCGGCTTGAGCGCGCGCTTTGTCCGCGCCGCCGCCGACAATTCCGGGCGCCTCAGAATAGAATTCTGCCAAATCGCTTCGAGCGGCCACATTTGAGCCGTCGAGCTCAACCGCGCGCTCAAAGGAAGTGCGAACTTTTTTCGCGAGTCCAGCCGCGGTAAAGAAACTTGAGACGTCGGCCTTTTCCCCATAGGCCCGACCCAGCCACAGGTGAAAATTGCTCTTATCCGGAGCAAGCTGCGTCGCCCGCTCCCCGGCGGCGATTGAGTGGTCCCAATCCTGAATTGAATAGTAGGCGCGGCAGAGAAGGTTCTGCGCCTCGGCATCGTTGGGAGAAGATGTGACACGCTGTTTCAATGCCGCGATAGCGGCGTCGGCTTTGCCCTCCGCTAGCAAAGACTCAGTGCTTTGAGCAGAAGTCAGACTCGAAAGCAAAAGTGCGAGAGCCGCGGCAAGGATGCGTCCTACTCCGACCACGCGCCTCACTACTGCACCACCTTTACTGCCGCACGGTCCACAAGCGCTTTGTTGTTTGTAGCTGCCAGCGCGACGGCCGTCTTCTCTGGAACGCCTTGAATCTCGATCTGTGTGAGCGTGGAAACTCCTGTTGTTACGTCTCGCCGCACTAACATCTCATTCTCGACGGCATAGACATAGGGCTTTCCGTCGCTATCCTGACGCAAGGCTTCCCGTGGAGCTGCGAGGACGTCGCGATGTTCCGCCGTAATAATCGAAACCCCTACGTTGATGTTTGGGAGTAAAGCCATGTCCCCGTTGTCGGCTACACTCACCAGTTCACCTACGTTGCGGTTTCCGTGCAGTCTCACTGACGCGGGCACTCCGGTAACGGTCCCAAGCCATGTCCGGCCGGGCAGAGCATCCCATGTAACCTCAATTTTCTGTCCTTGGTGCAGACGGCCCAGATCGGGTTCATCCACAAAGGCTCGAATCGAGACCGTTGATAGATTGGCCTCTTCCAAAAGCAGGTCACCGGCGTTGACATAAGTGCCTTCGCGCACAGGAAGGGAATAGACAACTCCATCCTGAGGCGCACGGATATTCGACTTCGCCAGTAGACTATGCGCCCCTGCCAGCGATGCGCGAGCTTCAGAGGCCTGCGCTTCGACTTTCGCAAGTTCGGCTGCGGAATAGCGCTGCTTGCGTTTCTGCTCGAGCAGGCTGACCTGATCGGCCGTTCGCCTGACCTGAGCTCCCGCTTCCTGTAGTTCACCGGAAGATGCGGCACCCTTCTGGTTAAGGCGCTGTATGCCTTCGAGGTTCCGTTGCGCAAGATCGCGATCCGCGCGAGCTTTCGTCAATTCCGCCTCAATGTTGAGAACCTCTTCCCGCGTTCCGCCGTCCTTCGCTGCATTCTGCTCGGCTTCGGCGGAACGAAGTTGAGCCATGGCGTGAGCAGCTTGTGTGCGGGCGTCCGCATCCTCCAGTTCCACCAGCAACTGGCCTCGTTTGACGTGTTGACCTTCGTGAACGAAGACACGACGAACGGTCGCCGCAGCGAGCGCGTGCGCTTCAAAGTTCTTCACCGGCTCCACCTTACCGTTGGTGGAGATTTGGCTCCGAAGCGTGCTGCGCCCAATGGTCGCGACTCGAATGGGAATCTTGCCATTGCGGAAGGAGAAAATTCCAACCAATACCAGTACCAGAAACACGACACCAAAAAGTGGCCAGCGACTGCCGTTCGTAGCGTTCTTCGTCTGAACAGGATTCAATTTCATTCTTCCTAAAAGATTGCAGGCACTAAACTATCATTTTGTGGCTAAATCGAACATAACAAAGCAATCGCAGCCTTGTTTTCATTTAGATGCAGGTTTTGCGCCGAAGGACCCCCAGCAACTCTCTTTGGCGTTCTCCATCGCTTTCTATATAGAATACCGATTCCATGCCCAAGACTCCTCGTTATACCGCCGATCACGCCAAAGCGGGATTAGATGCGAAGTTTCCCGAGATCGAAACTTGGCCCAATCAATTTCCGGGCTACGAAATCGTCGTCGATGTTCCCGAGTTTACTTCCGTTTGTCCGAAAACTGGCCTGCCGGATTTTGGCGTTCTTGTCATCCGATACGTTCCCGACAAGCTCTGCCTCGAACTGAAGTCGCTCAAGGAGTACCTGCTGGCCTACCGCAACCTCGGCATTTTTCAGGAAAACATCGTAAACCGAGTGCTGGAAGATGTGGTGCGCTTTGCGCGGCCGGTATCAGCGGAGGTTGAGGGCGACTTCCGCCCCCGCGGCGGCATAGCTACGCGGGTGATCGCGCGTTGGCCGCGCCCTCGGGGGAAGCGCTCGAAGTAGCGCATGCAACCATGGACACGAGCAAATATTATCCACGCACTGCGCTGTTCCTTCTGACCGCGCTCAATCTGCTGAATTACATGGACCGCTATATTTTGCCGGCGGTGCAAACCCAGATTCAGGATGAATTTCACGTCAGCAGCGAAAAAATCGGATTGGTGACCACAGCATTTATCTGGTGTTACGTTTTGGCGGCGCCCATGGTGGGTCCTTTGGCCGACCGCTTTTCGCGCAAATGGATTGTGGTGGCGGGTGGGGTTCTGTGGAGCATCGCCACGCTCATGACGGCTGTCACGCACAGCTACACCACTTTGCTGATTCGCCATACGATTGTCGGAATTGGCGAGGCGAGTTTCGGAATCATTGCTCCTACCATTGTTGCGGACATGTTCCCGGAAGCGAAGCGCGGGCGCATTCTAGGAATCTTCTACTTGGCTCTTCCAGTCGGGGCCGCGCTGGGTTACATCGTCGGCGGAGCTTTAGGAGGAGCGCATGGCTGGCGTGCGCCGTTTTATGTCGCCGGAGCACCGGGACTTCTCCTCGCGCTGGCGATTGCGTTTCTGCCAGAAGTTCCTCGCGGGATACAAGATTCTATTCCTGAAACGGTAGAACGCAAATCGTTTGCTGGACTCCTGCGGAATAAAGCCTTCTGGACGGCAACGGTTGGCATGGGTTTCATGACGTTTGCTTTGGGTGGAATTTCCGTCTGGATGCCGACCTTTCTAGTCCGTGAACGCGGCTATTCAGTAGCAACCGCCGGGACCATATTTGGTCTCATTCTCCTTTTTGATGGAATCATCGCTTCGCTGTTAGGTGGTTGGGTTGGCGACAAGTTGCTTCCTCGTTACAAAGGCGCTTACTACCTTGTGTCGGCAATCACACTTGGACTAGGGATTCCGGTCATGATGTTTGCGCTGCACGCCACCGGCGTCCCGATGTTCATCGGAATCCTGATAGCCGGCTTCCTGCTCCTGTTCAATACATCGCCGTTGAACGCGGCCTTGATCAACGCCGTTGGATCGCACATCCGAGCCTTCGCCTTAGCCATCAACATTGTCATGATTCATCTGCTGGGGGATGTGCCATCTTCATGGATTATTGGCCGCCTTGCGGATCGGTACCCGCTGCACACCGCTCTGAGCAGCACTGCGGTTGGTTTGGCTCTCGCCACGGTGGTGCTCCTCTATGGAATGCGATTTGCGCCCCATCCGGAGTCGTCGACGCCAGCCGGGGCAGTTCCGGAATGAGCCTGTTTCATTGGATTTCAGGCGGTATTTTAGGCGCAGCGTGGTTCTCACGAGTGGTTGGAGCTGGCCTGGGCATGCCCACAGTCCCTGACATCGCGAAGCCAGAGTGGGATTGCCAGCCTCAACCACTTTCCGAGCTTCCGCGCGTCAGCATTATTGTTCCTGCCAGGAACGAAGAGACGACGATCGAAGGGGTTTTGCGCGGACTGCTTTCCCTCGATTATTCGAACCTTGAGGTAATCGCAGTCGACGACCGATCGACGGATCGAACGGGCGACCGAATGGATGCCTTCGCTGCCAGTCAAAAGGCCTCAAACCATCTCCAAGTCCTCCACGTGACCGAACTTCCCGAAGGTTGGCTAGGGAAGACTCATGCGATGTGGACGGCTGCGCAACAGGCAACAGGGGACTGGCTCTTGTTTACCGATGCCGACGTGTTTTTTCGTCCCGACACGCTGCGCCGCGCCCTGGCCTACGCCGAATCCGCTCAGGCCGACCATCTGGTGATGTTCCCCAGTATGGTGATGAAGACTCCGGGCGAGCGCATGATGATTTCGTTCTTTCAGACTCTTTTCGTCTTTGGGCACCGCCCCTGGAAAGTTGCCGATCCCAAATGCAAAGACCACATGGGGGTAGGGGCATTTAATCTCGTTCGACGCGCGGTCTACGAGTCCATTGGCACCTACAAAGCTCTTCGTATGGAAGTACTGGACGACATGAAACTCGGCAAAGTCATCAAGGAGGCAGGTTTTGCTCAGCGCAACGTTTTCGGTGACGCCTTGCTCTCGATACGCTGGGCGGAGGGGGCTTTTGGTGTGGTCAACAACCTCACGAAAAACTTCTTTGCCGTGATGTCGTTCCAGTGGTGGCGGACTGTAGCTTCTGCGGTGGCGCTCGCCTACTTAAACCTGATGCCATTCGTCGGAGTGTGGATCGCTCCCGGATGGAGTCGAGCGGGCTATGCCTTAGCGCTGTTCTCAATTTTTGCAATCTACACGGGCATGTCGACTCGCTCACATGTGCCTTGGTACTACTGTTTGCTGCATCCCGTCAGCTCGGCGTTGTTTATTTACACGCTGCTGCGTTCCATGTTCATAACGCTCCGCGACGGAGGAGTTACCTGGCGTGGCACAAAGTATCCGCTGGATGAGCTGCGAAAAGGCTTGGTGTAGTCTGGCGCGTCCGATGGACGCTCAGTCTGGGGTGTCCGGATTCCCCACATCCACTGTTCCTGTTGGAGGCGCGCTTCGTTTACGGGATGCCTTCCGAGCCTTAGCGGCATGGAAAGTTCCGGCGCTAGCCCTTCCTCGCTTCTCAACGTCGAATTCCGTTGGCGTGAGAGGTGCTTTCGGGATGTCGCCATGCAGCTGATCGGTGTCTTGCAGGACAATCTCCGCACGTCCGTCAGACTCCTTGATCTTCCCGTGGACTTCGATCGTGCGGTCCAATAGGTCGGTCACGTCGCCGACGTACTCGGAGTCCGCTGGGAACACGACTGCGGTGAAGGTGCAAGTCTTGGAGTCGGAGCAGAAATTGAGAACCGTCGTCCCGTCAGGGGACTGCTTTACGGCCAATACCTTCCCCGAGACACACCGCTTCTTCCCGATTTGTTTTTGGGCCTCCTGCGGAGAAATGCACGCGGAATGCTCGCCTGCAACGCATGCAATGACCGTGGTGAGCAGGGGCCCGGCGGCGATCATCCAGCGTTTCATGGAGCACCCATTCAGCTAAGTCCATTGTAGGGAGAAACAAATCGCGAGGAGAGTCAACGAAAGAGGGGAAACGAAAGAAGACAGGGAATGGAGGATTACAACGATGTGTCACGCCGAGCGAGCCAAAAATCCCACTACCGCAAGACTACTGTCTGCGAAAGGGATTCCTCGCTACGCTCGGAATGACAAAAGTACCAATGGCAAAGTTCAGAGGTTTAGCTGAACGACTTGATTGCCGTCGCTTCATCGTCCTTCACATCGAAGACGGTGTACAGCTTGGTGATCTGGAGCAGGTCATGCACTTTTTTGGTCAAGTTCAGCAGCTTGAGCTCGCCGCCCTGGTTGCGGACGGTCGTGAAGGCGCTGACCAGCTCGCCAATCCCGGAGCTGTCGATGTAGTTCACATCCGCCAGATTGGCCAGAATCTTCTTTTTGCCTTTGGACAGCAAGTCACGCACGACATCGCGCAGCACGACGCTGCCTTCGCCCAGCGTAATCCGTCCACTCAAGTCCATAACCGTTACACCATCAATTTCGCGCGTGCTAGCCTTCATGCTCAATGGGAAGCCTCCTGAAAATTCCCGGCAGCGCCGGGGAAGTGTTTAATAAGTTTGACTTCGGTGCCCGCGGACGAGGCATGAATCTGCACATCATCCATCAGCGAGCGCATTAAAAAAATTCCTCGTCCCGATTGCTTGAGTAAATTCTCCGGAGCAAGACAATCAGGAATCGCATCGAGATTCACGCCTTTGCCCTGGTCCCGCACAAGGATGGTCAGATCCTTGCCATCCTGATTAAAGGCTAACATGACCTTCTTATTCGGATCGTAGGCGTTACCATGCAAAACGGCGTTCACCGCGGCCTCGCGGACCGCCATGGAAATACTCATCACATCGTCTTCGCTGAAGCCGGCTTCGGTCGCGATGCGGCCTGCCTGCGCCTCGGCATTGTTCACGGTCTCCAGCGTCGAATCGAATGTGTAAGAGACCTGTTTCGCGGTCATGCCAAGGGCTTCGAGTAAGGGTGCTTCCCACTGCGACCAGGACGGACAGCCACGACGGACTAACTTAGACCGGCCCTCGTCCCCGTTTACAGGGCGAAGCGGTAAGTTTGCCTTTAGAGCGCGAAAAAGTCAATGAAACTCGAGTTCGGATCCGGCTGCGAAGACTCCAGGCCTCTTGAAAAGCCTCTATTCGTCGTCCCGCACGGTCTTATTTTCCGGGAATCTGCTCTGTTTTCGCCACACCAGTTTCGCCACACCAGGCGAAGTACCAACGTCGGGCGGCCACCACACTCCAGATAGCTTCCACCACTCCAAATGGCCAAGCTCCCTGCAAGAACCCGTAAGCCGAACCTAAGAGGCAGGAGAACGCAAACGCCAGAATGAACCATGAGCTACGGTTCTCCAGCGCGTAGGTGACGAGCATGGCAGTTACAGCGAAAAGCCCGAACAAGGTTAAGGGACTCAAGGAATGCTCCGGCGCAGCTCCTGAAGGCCAAACCTGTTCGCGCCAAAGCTGTTTGCACCAGGCCTGTTCGCACCAAAGAGTCTTTCTTCCCGCATCACTTGATTCTAGCTTGCGAGCAGCGCAAGTTCGTGGAATTCGGGGAATCGAGCCAGGACACCGAGTTCATCCAGGCAGGCACGCTCCGATTCGCGCAGCTGAGAGGCCGACATATCTCCGATCTCCGCCGTTGGTTGGTGCGCCAGCAATTCCGCAACATACAGAGCCACGGAGCAGTCGAAGGCGGAGTGGGGTATCCGAGTCGGACGATGGTGATGAGCGATGGCTTCGATCGCGAGGTGGGGCAAACCCCACAATCCCAACAGATAGGCTCCAATCTCCGCGTGAGAAGTCCCTAACAGTTCCTCTTCCGCCTCGAAGGGTTCGCAGCCGCGCTTGCGAGCGAGTTCGAGGGTGGAACAGAACTGCTCGGGCATCTTACTTGCCAGAACCAGCCTGCCGATGTCGTGCAAGAGGGCGGCGAGAACGACAATGTCGCGGGGCGTGCTCGACTCCACCGGCAGCTTCACTGCGATGCAGGCAGTTCGATGGGCGCTCGTTTGCAAGGACTCGTATTCCTTGAGTGGAATGCGTTTGTCGGGAACAAACGCCTTAAATGTCTCGGTAATCAGAACCAGGTTTTTGATTGTGTCGATTCCAAGAAACGAGACCGCGGTAGACACGTTGGTCACCGACCTTGCCAGTCCGAAGAAAGCACTATTGGCTAGCTGGAGAACCTTTGCCGAAATGGCCATGTCCTGTTCGATGATTCCCGCGATTTGCTTGACGGGAGTCTCGGGATCTTTTACCGCTTGCGTCAATGAGGCATAGATGTTCGAAAGAGATGGGAGTTCGCCGATAGATCCTATAAGGCCGCGCATTTCGGCCCCCGAGAGGAGATCCTGGAGCAGGCAGACGCGCTCAATGGTGGTTTGCAGTTCCGAGGCACTGCACGGGTTGGTGATGAAGCGGTGGGCCACCTTCACCACCCGAGTGACCAATGCGATTTCAGAGTAGCCAGAGAGGATGACCCGCGCGGTGCTGGGGAAGCGGTCCTGAATGTGTCCCAGCAGGGTCGCACCGTCCATACCGGGCATCCGCATGTCGGAGATGACCATATCAAAAGGGCCGCGCTCGCAGGCTTCCAGGGCAGCTTCGCCGCTCGTGACGAATTCCATTTCCCAGCGCTTGTTGTTGGAGTAGAGCATGCGGCGGATGCCGTCGAGTATTCTCGCTTCGTCGTCCACAAACAAAATTCGTTTCATGCGCGGGCTCCTTGGGCGAGTTCCGGCAACTGCACTCCATCGTGAGGCAGCCGGATGATGAAGGTCGTGCCTTTGCCTTCTTCCGTCTCGAAGTGAATCGAGCCGCTGTGTTTATCCACAACGACGGATCGAGCAATGGCCAGGCCCTGGCCCGTACCCTTGCCGATCTCCTTGGTCGTAAAGAACGGATCAAACACGCGGGCTTGTGCCTGCTTGGGTATTCCCGTACCGGTGTCTTCGATTCGAATTTCAGCCCAGCCCGCGCAGTTCAGTGTGCGCACGCGGATCATGCCTTTCGCTTCACCCGTTTTTTTCAGGCCATCCGCAATGGCGTGAGCGGCGTTCACGATCAGGTTGAGTATGACCTGATTGAATTCACCGGGAAGGCAAGGGAGGGGTGATAGGCTTGCGTCGAAGTCGGTTTCCATGTCGGCCACGTACTTCCACTCACTGCGGGAAACCGTAATCGTGCTCTGGATCGCATGATTCAGATCCAGCAGTATCTTTTCCTTGGTTCCGGGGTGGGAGAACTCCTTCATTGCGCTTACTAGCCCAGCGACACGCCCAACTCCCTCGAGGCTCTGTTCGATCGCCTTGGGAATTTCTTCCGTCAGGTACGCGGTGTCGACACGTGCGACGAGAGCAGCCACTTCCTGTAGCGTTCCCGGCGAAACCGTACCTTCCTTTGCCGAGGCCAGTAGCCGCTCATAGCCCGGGAGCAGGCTCGCGAAATCGCCGAAAGCGTCCTTTAGAAAACGAACGTTATCGCCAATGTATTGGGTGGGAGTGTTGATTTCGTGCGCGATACCAGCTGCCAATTGCCCCACGGATTCCAGTTTCTGTGCTTGTAGAAGTTGATCCTGCAAGAGCTTGCGCTGTGTGATGTCGGCCGCCATGCCCTCATAGCGAAGCAACACTCCGCCGTGCCGGACAGCGATCACGCTCATGCTGGCCCAAACGGTACCTCCATCCTTACGGAAGAATTCGCACTCATAATCGTGGACCTTTCCCATGCCCTCCACCAGTTGCTTGAACTCGCTTTGGCGCTTGGGATCGACATACAACTGTGGGGGAATATCGTTCACGCCGGGAATCATTTCTTCCGGGCTCGCGTAGCCGAACATACGCGCCATGGCGGGGTTTACGCGAAGGTAACGGCCCTCGGGCGTGCTCTGAAAAATGCCTACGACCGCTTCATCGAAGAGACCACGATAGTCGCGCTCGGCATCGCTGAGCGCAGCCTCCGCCTTCTTTCGTTCGGTAATGTCGTTGGCGAGCGCCAATGCCGCATGTCTGCCGTCCCAAAGAATGTTGCATAGCCGCACCTCGACGTGAATCGTGCTGCCGTCCTTCCGAAGGTGCTGCGATTCGCTCATGTTGCGGTTCTTGCCATCTTTGGAAACCGTGCCGGGCGCGAGCGGCGCGAGTAGCGAAGTGAACTTCATGCCCACAAACTCTTCGGTGGAAAACCCATACGTGTCGCAGGCCGCATGATTTACGGCTAGCAGTTCAAAGTTGTAGCGGTCGAACACGATGGAGGGGAGAGGATTGCTTTCGAACAGTAGGTGGTACCGTTGGCGACTCAGCTCAAGCTGTTGCGTCTGCTCCGAAAGACGCCGGTCGACCAGAGATGTGAAAAGCGCAAAGGCAAGAATCACAAACGTCACCAGGACGATGCCGCCGCTGGCCAGAGTGGAGATGTCCACCGCGTGCGACAGATCGGGCGCTCCGCTCGTGGGCATAAAGGTGACGGCGGCCATTCCGGTATAGTGCATAACGGGTATGGCCAGGCCCATAACGACGGCAGTCGCGATCTTCAGCGTCAGTTTCCTGTTTTCCTCCCGGAAATACGCGATGAGCGTCATGCCCGCGAAGGCCACAGTGACCGCGACGCCAATCGACAAGACCCAGAGCCCGCGGTTGTAATGGTGCATGGCAGCCAAACGCATGGCAGCCATCCCCGTGTAGTGCATGATCGAAATTCCAGATCCCATCACCAAGCTGCCAATTACTACTCCGGTTGGCTTCACTTGCTCGCGACTCACCACAGACAGGGCGGTGAGGGAAGCCAGTACAGCCGCGAGAAAGGACAGCACAACCGTAGGAATGTGGTAGTACACCGGCATGGGCAGGCGGTAGGCCAACATGCCGATATAGTGCATGGACCAGACCCCGCTGCCCATGGCAAATGCACCACCGGCCAGCCAAAACAGACGGGTCAGACCCCGGTTTGCGGTGACGCGTCCCGCCAGATCCAGCGCCGCATAGGAAGCAAGGATCGCGATTCCCACGGAGAGTGCGACGAGCCGATAGTCATAGTGAGTCGGGATCGGAATCGGACCAGTCATCGTTTACTACCTCGATTGGTGACGAGAGGACACTTGGCCTTTATCGGCTGCGAAACGAATCGGATAGGATTACGGGAGGGAAGGGTGTCGATATTCCAACCAGCCGAAGGGGAGCGTTCTTGCGTAACTCAGTGCCGAGCCTGGTGGGGCCGATAAAAAGCAACGGAAGCACTCTATGGCAGACAAAGTTCTCTTTGTGGATGACGAACCTGCCGTATTGGACGGCTATCGGCGAATGCTACATCGTGATTTCGAGGTAGAAACAGCCTTGGGCGGCGAACTGGCCCTGGCTGTCGTTGCAAGTCGTGGACCCTACGCAGTCGTAATCTCCGACATGCGGATGCCGCAGATGAATGGAGCCCAATTCCTGGCGCTTCTGCGGCAGTCGGCGCCAGCTACCGTGCGTATGCTGCTGACGGGATACACCGACCTGGATGCGGCCATCGCTGCGGTCAACGAGGGCAACATATTCCGGTTCCTCACCAAGCCGTGCGAAAAGGAGGTCTTAGGCAAAGCCATCACCTCTGGTCTGGTGCAGTACCGCCTGGTGACCGCCGAAAAGGAATTGCTCGAGAACACTCTCATGGGCAGTATCAAGGTACTGACCGACGTCTTGAGCGCGGTTAGCCCGGAAGCTTTCGGCCGGTCCATGCGTATTACCCGGTGTGTAAGCCATATCGTGGCCAAGTTCGCACTCCCCTCGCCGTGGCGCTACGAAACGGCCGCTATGCTTTCGCAGTTGGGATGCGTCATGCTCGATCCGGAACTGTTACAGTCCGCCTATGCGGGGGTCAAACTCCCACCAGAAGATCAGGCGCGGTTTGATGGCCACCCCAACGTCGCTGCGAATCTGCTGGTTAGTATTCCTCGACTGGAACCCATCGCATGGATGATCGGTCAGCAACTTCTCAAAGGATTGCCTCACGAGGTAGCAGGAGTTTCCACGGTTCCGACGGAAGACCTCATGTTTGGGGCTAGGATGCTGAAGCTTGCGGTTGCTTTCGACAATCTGAAATTGGCAGGCTTAGCAGACGAACAGGCGCTTGCCCGGCTTCACGATCGCAAAGCCGAGTTCGGACAGGACCTGGCGGGTGCCTTAGACGACATGCCTTGCAGCGGCGAACGAATGGAGCTGCGTAAGGTTGCCATCACCAGGCTCGCACCGGGCATGATCCTGCAGCATGAGATTCGAACCAAGACAGGAATGCTGGTGGTTGTTAAAGGACAGGAAGTCACGCCAGCTCTCCTCGCCAAGCTCGAGAATTTTGCCCACTCCGGCAAAATTGAGAAGGAAATCATGGCACTGGTTCCTGTTCTAGCAGAGACGACCGCACACGTAAGCTGAATTTCAATTTGGACTGCATCGTCTAGTGCCCCGCCGACGCCAGCCTAGGTAGAGTTTCTTAGAGCAAAACAAGTTGTTCCGGTCTCAGCAAATACTTTGGACAACCGCCCTGATTTCTCTTGACAATGTTCTGTTCCAAGTTCTAAATTGTGCCCTCTACATTGCAACGCAATCCAACCTGCGTATATCTGCGATGTAGGCGGAGGGACCAATGCCCTGCAAACATCCCCTGGTTCTCGCGCTGTCCTTACTGTGTTCAACCAGCGCGTTTGGCCAATCGGTCACAACACCAACCATCCCCAACCCTTCGGAGATCAAGCGTGTTTCGATTCCGCTCGATCACCTCTATCGTCTCTTCCTGGAGTCTCAGATCGCGATTGATAACGGTGCGGCGGAGTTGCAACGACATGGGCAACTGCGGGAAGCCGCGTTCCGGCGTCAGTACAGGCAGCAAAGCCTCCACTTGAGCGACGTGCAAATGGCCGCCGTTCGGCAGGCGGCCCAGCAGGCACAGAAGGACAAAACCGATCTCTGGACTAAGGCGATGCCCACCATGTTGCAGGATCGAGAGTGGCGCAAGTTGAATGGTCCCACGGCTGGGCATGCTCCCGGTCACGCGCAGGTGGATGCGTGGCAGAAAGATAACGAGGCCAAGCTGCACCGGACCATCGCCCAGCTCAATCGAAGACTCGGGCCATCGGCGGCTGCCCGCCTTCAATCGCACATCCAGAGTGGGGAATCGAAAGTGCCCCCAAGCAATCACCCGCTCATCCACCTCCAGTCAGTGGTTCCGGGGGTGCAGCGATGAACCGGACTCAAGTTCTCATAGCTCTATTGCTGTTTGTTGCAGCGGTCTTCCCCCATTCCGCGGTAGCTCAAAATGACATCTTCAGCGACACCGGTGTGATCGACGTGACGTATATTTGCGACACCGTCAATGGAGACGATGGTTGTTTCATTGAAGGCTTCGCGGTGATGTACGGAGACACAAATTCGACCAATCTTCACGGTCTGAGCCAGACTTCCGTCTCGGCCGACTCGTTCGACGATGGTTGGGATGGCTACGTAGTCGGAGACGTCTTACGCGACAGCACGGAGATAGCAGGGCCAACCCAAGCCGGCGACAACGGTCAAGGCGTGTCTGTCGTCACATGGAATGTCGCGATCGATCTCAACGCGACCCATGTCTTCGACGTGCGAACCGACAGCTACTACAACTACATGGGCGACGCTGGCTGTAAGGGCGGCGGGACTTGCGTCTACATCGCGAGTACGCAGCAAATGGTCACGCTCGGGCGACCCGGCGTCACTTCCATAACTCCGCCTTACGTGTTTGTGGGCACCAGCGGCACACTGACGCTCAAGGGCAACAACTTTGTCAATCCCTTCGGCAACCCCACGACGATCAACACCAGCAAGACCGGGGGCACGGGTTTCTCTGTCTCCACGGGCACGGTTAGCGCTATGCAGGCCACGGCGCCCTATACCGCCACGCTCACTGCGACGACGGGAAACTGGGATGTCGGTTTGTCCTACGCACTGGGCAGCTCTATTTTGGTGTCGACCTTTGGCGCCTTTACCGTCGGTGATCCCACGCCGACTTTTTCCTCGATCACTCCTAGTTCCTGGGCTGCGGGGCAAGCCAATATCCCTGTCACGATCAAGGGCTCCTATTTTGGCTCGAATCCTGTGCTCGTGATCGCGGGAGTGACTTCCTCCATCACGAGTCACTCCGACAACGGCCAGCCGGGCGGCGCAGTTATCAATGCGAATGTCACTGTACCAGGCTGTTCCACGGGATCAGCGCTGGTTACCGTCACCTCCACGGGCTACAACGGGACAGGCTTCGGGAACGCCTACCCGGGCCAGCTCCCCTACGTCATCATGAATGGCACAATCATTCCAGCGCCTGCGCTTGCGCCTACCATCGGTGGCACGAAGTCTCCGGTCAGCGTGGGACAGCTGGCATCCCTCACGGGCACGGTTCCTGCCCAGGCGTGCACGACCGCGACGAGTTGGAATTGGCAATTGCCGGCACCACAGGGCACAACCGTGGGCGGCTTTCATGCTTCGACGGCAGGCGGAGTCACCCTTGATCCCTTGCCCGCGAATACTAACTCCAGCTACGCCTTCTATTGGGTCTATCCGGGATCATTCGGTGTCAGCGCCCAATATACGTTGGTCAATGGTCAGACGAGCCCAACCACGACATCCACGTTTACCGTAAAGGGTTTAACTGGAGGGCCGCTCTCGAATACCAACTACGGTTCACTTACGGTCGACAACCTCACTGGTTGCCCAGCACAGGTCGGTGGACCGTATCTCGTCTATGGCAACGTAGCGGGTCCCGCTCCCGGATGTCCCGGCAAGACCATGGGCACACCCGGAATTGTGTTTGACGTGTCCAAGTACGGGCAACCTTCCGCGGGGACGTTTTCGTGGGTTCAACTAATCAGTTCCGATACGACAACGAGCACTCACAGCAACGGCACGAAGTATACTTGCACAACTACCGCTGGGATCGATCTTTCGTATCCTTACGGCAGCCACCCCACGGCGACGACAGCGAACGACGCGCCGGAGGCTCCATTGCCGACCTCATTCGCGACTGTAAGTCGTTCCTTCGTGGCGACCATGTATCCTTTGTGGACGTCAAATGCGGCCAACGCAATCCCCGTTCCAATTGGGAATCAGGGCTGGCAGTTCTCGGGACAGACCATTCTGGTCGGTGGCAAGTGGCAAAAACCAACCGGCAACGGTACGGTAGGCAGCTTTACAGCCGCAAATGGCAACCAACCAAATAAGGGCTATCCGGTTTGGACCGGAAAGGCGACATCGACATGTCAATGATGAGAAACGGAGACTCTATGAACATTCGCATGCTGCTGACATTTGTTCTGATATCTGCGATGGCTGCCTTCGCCGGGAATCAGGCAGCCAAAGCTCCATTCACAATTGAACTCAGCACCGATCAACCTGCCGTCAAAGCTGGCTCGGAGGTTTCGATCAAAGTTCATCTGACCAACACGTCAAAACGAGTGCTGGACTGCAGCGGGACGATCAGCAACCTGACGGGCGTTGACCCGAACTATGTATTCGAGGTTCGCGACGAAGCCAACAGCGTTGTTCCGCTGCGAGTCTACGAACACCCTGAGCTGGCAACTGGACAACCGGTCTCTCGCAGCCTGAAGCCGGGTGAAAGCTTTACGGACGAGCAGGAAGTGAGTCGACTGATCGACATGAGTCGTCCCGGCAAGTACTCGATTCAGGTGGCTCGGCGTATTTCTGATGACAAGAAAGATGGCGTGATCAAATCGAATGCGATCACCGTTACAGTGACGCCGTAAACGACGCACGGGCCGGCTCCGCCAGGAGCCGGCCCACTTTTCCCGTCCCACCTCACGTCCGAGCTGCCAACTCCAGCTGCCAACAATTTAGAGGCGGAATAGCTTCCGAGCGTTGCCGTAAGCGATCTTGATGCGATCCAGTTCCGCCAAGGGGGCCTGATCGAACCACGCGGCCCCCGCCTCGATATCTTCGTAGGGATAGTCCACGGAATACATCACGCGGTCCGCGCCTACCTCGAGAATCACTTCGGTGAGAGACGGGGTGCGGAATTGCCCGCTCGTGGTGATGTAGAAGTTCTCGCGCAAATACTCCGCCATGGATCGCTTTGCGTTCGTCTTCTCTTTGAGCCTTACGATTCGGTTGTCGACCCGCCAAATGCCGAACGTCAGGCCTTCGCCAAGATGGCCGAGGATAATCTGCAGCTTGGGATACTCATCAAACAGGCCGCTGCCCATCAGCCGCAGTGCGTGAATTGAAGTTTCGACGGCAAATCCCCATGACGAGCCCGTGATCCAGGGATGGCCCTCATAAACCTGAGCACGGCTGGGAAGCGGCGGCCGTGGATGCAGATAGAACGGCACGCCCAGTTGCTCAACCACGGCCCAAAACGGACGGTATTGCGGCAGGTCGTAGAAAACGGCGGAATCCGCAACGCCTACTTGGGAAAATCCATTCACCAACGCGCCGCAGAATCCCAACTCTTTCACGCAACGCGTCAATTCCTGCGCAGCCGCCTGCGGATCCTGCATCGGCAAGGCAGCGAAGCCTCTCAGTCGCTTAGGATACTTCGCAATTTTCTCCGCCAGATAGTCGTTCCATCGTCGCGCCGCGGCAATCGCTGCGGAAGTGTCCAGAATCGCCTGCAAGCCGGGTGCCGTGTGCGAGAGGATGCAGATTTCCACCCCTCCGCGATCCATATCCGCGAGGCGTCTCTCGCCGAGATCGACCATCTGCAAGCGAAAGTCAGGCGTGGGCGCAATGTGGTACGCATTGTCGCCTTCCGGAAGCGCGAAATGCTCTTCCAGAGCGATCTTCCCGGACATTCGGGACACGCCCGTTGAATGCGGCTTGGCAGTTTCTTGAGTCGTTCCGAAAGTAGAAATGCTACCCGCCTCGGCGATCCCGGCAAAAATTCCGGTGGTGGCGAGCGCTCCCGCACCACTCTGAACGAAGCCGCGCCGCGTGATCTTGCTAGTCCGATCCACTTCCGTCATCCGAGCATTCTTACACAATTCCCCATGGTGGGATGGCACGCCAATTCGAGCGAATTTTCAACTTCGGTGGAAAAAAATGCCTTGCGAATCGCCGATTCCTCTAGCCACCCACTCCGAATTTTCGGTATTCTCACGCAATGACAGGGATGGCACTCACCGAGCTCCTGGGCGCGACCGTGTACGACTCCAACGGCGCGGCGTGTGGACGTGTGCGTGAAGTTGCCATTGCTCCGCAGGATGATCTTTCGCGCGTGGCTGCCGTCATCGTCAAGACAACCTCCGGCGACCGCTTTCTGCCGTACTCGTCGATTTCTGGCTTCAACGGAGGCGTCAAGGCATCCACGGCCTTGGCGGACTGGGCGCTGCTCGTTGGCGGGGAGGGCATGTTGTTGCTGGAGCGCGACTTGCTCGACCAGCAGGTGATTGACGTGCATGGGCGCAAAGTCGTTCGAGTGAACGATGTCGATCTCTATCGCGATGCCATCGGGCAACAGCCTATTCTGAAAATCTCCTCCGTTGATGTGGGTGCGCGCGGCGCTGTGCGGCGGCTTTTGAAGGGCGCGGTTCCCAATTCCGCACTGCGTTCGTTGTTGCGGCGCATTCCGCAGCGGTCGATTCCGTGGCAATTCGTTGATTTGATTGAGTCGGATCCCGCGCGCCGCGTGAAGCTCAAGATTTCTAATGCCCGTCTCGCCGATCTCCATCCTGCTGACATTGCTGACATCGTTGAAGATCTGGCTCCGGATGATCGCGAAGCAGTTTTTGAGACTCTCGATCACGACGTCGCCGCTGAGGCCCTGGAAGAAATCGAGCCGAAGTTGCAGAAAGCTATCGTCGAATCGCTCGATTCCGACCGCATGGCCGACATTGTCGAGGAAATGAACCCGGACGCGGCGGCCGATCTGCTCGGAGACCTCTCTGAAGAGCACTCCGAGGCCATTCTGCAGGAGATGGCGCCGGAGGGCCGGCAGGAGATGCGGGACCTGCTGGAGTTCGATGAGGACACCGCCGCTGGCCGGATGACCACTGAGTACCTCCACCTGGAGTTCAACGCGACAGTGGGGCAGGCAGTGGCCTTGCTGAGGACTTTTGAAGGGGGTCCCGCCGCTGTCAGTACGGTTTTTCTGACCGACTCGCATGGGACGCTGGTCGGCTCGGTTCCGCTCGCCAACCTGGTTCTGGCGCCTGCTAGCCAGCCGCTGTTGTCGCTGGTCAATGAACCGCTGGTTTCCTGCCAAATGGATACCCACGAGGTGGAAGTAGCGGAGCTTTTCGACAAGTACAACCTGCTGATGCTGCCCGTAGTAGATGAGCAGAAAATGCTCGTGGGCGTTGTCACAGCCGATGACGTGATTGGCTTCCTACGCAGTAAGCTGTAATTTTTCTTTCAGTTTTTCCTCTTTCGCTGTAGCCGAATGCGCGGTAACCCGTTTATCCTGAGCGTTCGCGCAATACCACTTTTCCATGTCTACAGACGACGATCATGAAATGGCTCCGGCGTTGGAAAATTCAGCTCCTGGTTCTAGTAGCGGTTGTAGGCCCAGGATTCATCACCGCCAACGTCGACAACGATCCCGGCGGCATCCTGACCTATTCGCAGGCAGGAGCCCAGTTTGGATATTCGTTGCTGTGGACCATGATTCCCATCACCATCGCTCTGATTGTGGTGCAGGAAATGGTCGCCCGCATGGGGGCCGTTACAGGTAAAGGACTTAGCGACCTGATTCGCGAGGAATATGGCCTGCGGATTACGGTGTTCGTGATGCTGGGCCTGGTGATCACGAATTTTGGCAACATTATCGCGGAATTCGGTGGTATCGCCGAAAGCCTGGAGCTGTTTGGTCTGTCCCGCTATTACACAGTCCCGGTTTGCGCCGTCATCGTGTGGCTCATCGTGGTCAAAGGTCAGCAGAAGATTGTCGAGAAGGTGTTTCTCACGGCATCGTTCTTTTTCGTGACGTACATTGTCGCGGGCGTTCTGGTGCATCCGGATTGGCACAAGGCACTGGTGGAGACCGTCAAGCCGCCTAACCTTTCGGCGTTCCGGCAATCGGGATATCTCTTTACTGTCATCGGGTTGGTGGGAACTACCATCGCGCCGTGGATGCAGTTCTATCTTCAAGCCTCGGTGGTCGAGAAGGGAATTACGAAACGCCAGTACGCAACGTCAAGACTTGACGTAATTATCGGATGCATTTTTACCGATGTGGTGGCCTGGTTCATTGTTGTAGCTTGCGCCGCCACGCTTTTCGCGCACGGAATTTTCAACATCAACACCGCAAAAGACGCGGCCGAGGCGCTCCATCCGTTGGCGGGTGAGTTTGCTTACATGTTGTTCGCACTCGGTCTCTTCAACGCCGCGCTCTTTTCCGCTTCGATCCTGCCGCTCTCCACGGTTTACACGGTGTGTGAAGGTCTCGGTTTTGAATCAGGGTTGGACAATAGTTTTAGCGAAGCGCCCGTTTTTTACTGGCTTTATACCTTGCTGATCGCCTTGGGCGCGGGAGTGATTCTGATTCCTGGGTTACCAACGCTGAAAATCATTTTCTGGTCCCAAGTCATCAATGGGATGTTTTTGCCTTTCATCCTGGTATTCATGTTGCTGCTGATTAACAAGAAAGACTTAATGGGCGAATACGTTAACAGCGTTTGGATGAATGCGATTGCCTGGACCACAGCGGTGAGCACGGCCGTGTTGAGTGTGATTTACGTGTGGAATAAAGCGCACGGGGGATAAAAGTCCATGTTGTGCGGACCCAATCCTACAGAATCTTACCCGCCGCTAGATCCTTTACCAGTTGGAGATCCGCATCCAGGAAGTCGAATTCCGGCAGGCGTGTTCGCTCGACCCACTGCACATCGTTGAAAATGCGATTTTCGATTTCTCCGTGGTACTCCGGAACGTCGAAGAATCGAAGTTCTACCGCGCCGCCATTTTTATAGGAATGCTGCAACCGGGCGACCTCGTTGCCGATGCGGGCGTCGATGCCAATTTCCTCGTCCAATTCACGCTTCAGGGCGTCGCGCGGCTGTTCTCCCGCTTCAATCTTGCCACCGGGGAACTCCCACTTCAGAGGCATCGGTTGATGCCTGGTGCGCTGGCAGATCAGCATCTTGCCGTCGCGAAGGATTAAGGCTGCTACGACTTGTCTCACGCGAAAAACCTTACCACAAGAAGTTGGGAGGTTTGAAATACCGGCCAAAAACGCTGCCAGCGCGGGTTTTTTGATGGAAAATGACAACTAATTCACTTGCTTTCAGCCCAGAGCGGGCAGACAATCTGAGGCTAGCCGGGACGAATCGGAGTCCTGGCGACGGGCCCCTTGAACGGAGGTCCGATGTCGTCGTCGACAATAAGCCCCCGCTTCTCCGAGATCCCACCTGAGACTAAACGTCGCGTTTACAAATGGTTGGTGGTGTCGGCCTTTGCCATCAGCCCTTTGCTGATTTGGCCCGGCATCACTCGGTAGCTTCTGACCACCAGTTTTCTGCCCCATAGCTATTGTTATCTCCAGAACCGCGCTCTGGTGTGGACACATGTTGCGGCCGACCTGCTTATTGGAATCTCATATCTCTCAATCTCGGCCACGCTCGGATACCTGGTTTACAAGGCGCGGCGCAACATTCCTTTCCACTGGATGTTCCTGGCTTTTGGGCTGTTCATTATTGCTTGCGGTGGTACCCACTTTGTGGAAGTTGTGACGATCTGGGTGCCCATTTATATCTTTTCAGCGGTGGTTAAGCTGTTTACGGCTGGAGCATCGCTCACGGCTGCGGTAATTCTTCCTGGCATAGTTTCGGATGTGTTGGAACTGGTGCAACGCGCACAAGCATCGGAACATACGAACGCGAAGCTGCGCGCCAGCGAGGAACGCAAAGAAGCGCTTTTGAGAGAAGTGCACCATCGAGTCAAGAACAACCTGGCCGTCATCTGTAGCCTGCTCTATCTTCAGTCCACCCACACGGACGATAAGGAAAGCGTCCAGATCTTTCGGGATATGGAGAATCGCGTCCATTCCATGGCGCTGGTGCACGAGACCCTCTATGACTCGGAGAACCTGGCGCGTGTCAACTTTGCCGAATACGCCAACGCCCTAGCAAAGGATATCCTCTCGTCCCATCGCGGTCCGGGAACTGCTATCTGTTTGAAGAGTGACCTGGAGCCCGTAATCATGAGTATGGATCTGGCAGTGCCTTGCGGCCTGATTCTCAACGAACTCGTTTCGAATGCTCTGAAGCACGCATTCCCGGATGGAGCTGCTGGAGAGATAAGAATGACGCTGCACAGTGGCCCTCAGGGGATCTGTGTGCTTCGGGTGGAGGACAGCGGAGTTGGTATTCCCGCGAGCCTGGACGTCGATAGGAACAAATCGCTCGGCTTGAGGCTCGTGAAGTCCTTAACCAAGCAGATTCGCGGGGCCTTCGAGCTTGTCAGGATCGGCCCTGGAACCTCAGCCCAGTTGCATTTCCCGGTGGATCCCTATGCCCCTTGATTCTGTGTCCCTTCGCCCATCTGTCCTGATTGTTGAAGACGAGATTCTAATTGCCGACGAACTTAGCGAGCGGTTGTCGAACCTGGGTTTCCTGGTCATCGATGCTGTGGACTCTGCCGAGGAAGGCATCGAGATCGCGGTCAACGAGCGCCCGAGCCTGGTCTTGATGGATATACGGTTGAGGGGGCGGAAGGATGGGGTGGAGGCCGCTCAGGAGATTCGCGAGCAGGTTGACGTTCCGATTGTCTTCCTCACCGCCTATTCGGATCGTCAGACCGTGGAGCGGGCCAAGCGCACGGAGCACGATGGCTTCATTCTGAAGCCGTTTGAAAAGGACGAATTGCAGTCGACGATTGCGGTTGCCATGCAACGGCACGCGATGCGGACTGACAGGAAACAGTAGGCGCGGAGGCCTCTCAACTGGTTGGAGGGATGTCCCCAATTCGCCTTATCCCCGGCGATGGCGAAAAGAGATCCGGATGCAACGCTGCCGCCAGCGCATACAACCCTTGGGTCAGCGTTGGAGCTGGGGTGTTTAAGTATTCGTCGGGAATACAGAATATCTGGCTGTTGAGTACGGCGGGCAGTTGATGCCAGCCCCGCTGAACGACGATTTTCTCCAGAGGGACACGGTCGCCTGCGCCACACCAGGCCGCAATCAGAACATCGGGATTCGCATCGCGTATTTGCTCCGGGGTAGTCTGTTGACCCGGTTCTCCGACAAACACGCCACCCGCGGCCTCGACTAATTCCGCGACCCAGCCTTGCGAAGCAATAAGGGGCTTGCCCCACTCCTCGCAGAACACTCGAAGGCACGGTCGTCCTGCTGCTCGTACCGTTTCGCGCACATTTTCGATTTCTTCCTGCATGGCGGCGACAACTGCATCGCCTCTGTCTGCGTAGCCCATCATCCCGGCGATGGTGGAGATGTCGACGTAGATTTCCTGCAAGGTATG
>Ga0209068_10000133_pt1 | contig 45169 bp, 38 predicted proteins | sample ColStrG_CSR_2012_FD_187200 | JGI IMG/M metagenome (GOLD analysis project Ga0209068, IMG submission 187200) | Freshwater sediment microbial communities in response to fracking from Pennsylvania, USA - Cold Stream Run_MetaG_CSR_2012 (SPAdes)... | ecosystem: Environmental > Aquatic > Freshwater >...
TTACATATGCCTGCTTGGATCCTTCACCCTGGGTGTTTGGACAGTCCACGATCACCCGAGCGCGGCCTTCTATCTGTTGCCATTTCGCGCCTGGGAACCTCTGGTGGGAGCATTCGTCGCGCTCGGCGCACCGCCGAGAATCCATGATGTCTGGTTTCGGAACGCGGTTTCCGTTAGCGGCTTAGGTTTGATATTCCTGAGTTTTATCCTGTATTCGCCGGATACGCTTTTCCCGGGAGCGGCGGCCGCGATGCCGTGTCTGGGTGCTGGTTTATTGCTGTGCGGAAACGAGGATGGGCCCACCATCGTTGGTTCGCTTCTGGCTACCCGTCCGATGGTGTTCATTGGTTTGATCTCGTATTCCCTCTATCTCTGGCATTGGACCTTACTTGTGTTGGGTGAGCAGTTTCTAGGGCGCCCGATGACGGCTGTTGAAACGACCTGGGTCGTACTATCGTCCGTCGCCGCTGCCGCTGGATCCTGGAAATTCGTAGAGCAGCCGTTCCGAAAGCGGGTTGTGGGTGCTTCGCGCCGGACGCTGTTTCTGCAAATGGCGGCGGTCGCAACCTGTTTGGTTGTTGTCGCCGGCATCGGAGTTGCGGGGCATGGGCTGCCGGGAAGATTTTCCGTCCAAGTGGCACAGTATGCTGCTGGAAGGACCGATCGAGAGAGCGAGTTGTCTTCCTGCACGGCTTCCCTCGAACATCTCCAGCATGGCGATGTATGTCATATAGGTTCGGCCAAGTCCGGCAAGCCCGACTTCATCCTGTGGGGAGACTCGCACGCAGCCGCTATTGCACCAGCCTTCAGGGTACTTGCGAAGGAGACGGGTACCGCGGGTTGGCTCGTCAGTCACCCTGGGTGCGCCCCTCTGCTAGGAGTAACGCGGGTGGACCGGGATATTTCTGGATGTTCGGAGTTTAACGATGCCGTTATCTCCGCTATCGAGCGTTATGACATTCGTGTCGTATGGTTGGTGGGCCGATGGGATATCAATGCCTCCGGTCGCACGAGCTGGGAGCTTTCCCAAGGGCAGCACCAGGTTTTTATTCTCGACAAGGAAAGTTCCAAAACCTCCCTTTCCGAAAGCAGAGCGGTGTTCGAGCGCGGACTGCGCCGGACCCTCACGCGCCTACAACAAGGCCAGCGGAACGTGATTCTTCTGATAGATGTTCCCAACACGTCAATGGACACTCCAGGCTTTCTGGCGTGGTCTGCGAGCCGCGGGCGAATTGGCCGTGACGCAAGAATTAATATCGTGTCACACGATAGAGAGTCCGTCGAAGGTTTCCTACTGCAGCTTGGCAAGGAATCACACGTGACGGTCCTAAGTCCGAAGCAACTGCTTTGCCACGAATCGAACTGCCTTATTGCTACGGATGGCAGGTCTCTCTACCGCGATGACCACCACCTTACAGTGTTCGGAGCTCTGCAGTTGGTGGACTTGTTGCGGCCGACGTTTCTTCATCTCGATTGAGGTGCTTGCTGCGCTCCTGCCCGAATTCACAGCCTCGTTGGCGTTCAGATGGAGGGATACCGCGAGCGTTTTAACCAACCTCTTCTCTAGTCATTGTCACGTCATGATCTTCCTTCATTAGGTCAGATCATGCAGGATACCGCCCCCACGGCTGCAAGCGGGTGCCGGATCGCGGTCGCAACATCGCAATTACACTCACAAACCATGTTTGAGTGTTTGCCTCATTTTCAACCTTTGGCTTCCATTTGCTTATCGTCGAGTGCTAACCACTTAGTCTTAAACTACTTAGCAACGCGGTACGAATCGCCCCACGTCAGGGGGGTGTACTGTTACCTGTGTAACTTGGTCGCCTCACAATGCTTATCAAGAATCGGCCTTAGGACTCATATCAAATGCCCCGAACAATGATCAAACCTGCTGTCGTCCTGGCTTCAAGGAACACTTTGAGGAAACCAAAGGGCACGTAAATCGTTTGGAGCAGGTGCTCCAAATGTTCAGTCATTCACCGAAGGGTAAGAAATGCGTCGGCATGGAAGGTTTGGTCAAAGAAGGCTCTGAGATGATAGGAGAATTCGAAGATAGTGTGTTAGATGCAGCCCTCATTTCCGCAACGCAGAGGGTTGAACACTATGAGATGGCTGGCTATGGCTCAGTCCTAGCCTATGCGCGGCTGTTGGGAAACTCGGAAGCGGCGTCGCTCTTGGAAGAGACGTTGGAGGAGGAACAACTCTCTTTACGGTACTGCTGGCGCTGATTGGCATCGGCGTCGTAGTGCAGCTTTGGCTGCTCTCCGTTTCGGTGGACGCGTTCTTCCGACATGAGGGTGGCACCCCGATTCACGCCGCCATTGGCTCCGCCATTCTGTTCGCGATCAATGGCCTTCTGGTTCTCAATGTTTTCAATTTCGACCGCAAGATCAAGCAGGAGCGCCGGTAGCTGAGGCCAATGCACCCTGAAGAGAAGAGACACGTTGCGTATCTGTCACTTCGACCTGTCCAATCCCAATGTAACTAGCTGAAAATTATGGCACGAATGAATCCTTGATCGTGACTTTGTCACTGCGTTTGCATGGACTCCCAATAGTCTTGAGTTGTCCTTGAAGCAGAGGAGAAGCTAGGCGAGTCAAATCAAATCAGCCTTAATACTCGTTGCGATGACGGTCCTGACCGCGCAGGTTTTCGTGCAGTATGCCGAGCGGCCCAAGCTCGTGTTACAACCCAAGATAGCCCGCGCGAGCAGCCTCAGGAAGATCGCGTCCAAGTGTTGCTTGAAACTCACCTACAGCACTGCTCTTTGGGACCAGTCGGCAAACCCGCGTCAATGTTCAGGCACTGGACCTCGCTGCCGATGCGAAGCTTTTAAATAAGGTGGTCCGTGTGCAAAGAATAGATCGGTTTTTTGAATCTGAAAAGTGGCAGCCCATTCGTCAGCCTTTGAGTGCACGCGGCGGAATGTTGCAAAGCGGCATTGTCGGTTGGCTGAGGAACCGCACTAGCCGCTTGATGTTCTGGGCCACGGCTGCCAGGAAGAACTTGGTCAACACGGAAGAGTTCGCCAAAGCACAGCGGCAAAGAAAGAAGGTGGAAGCCAACTCCCGCGCACGTTGTCGGGCTGGTTCGTTCTGGTGGATGACTAGGCCCGGAAGGCAGCACTGGTGCATTGTGGTCGGAGCGAGCACGGGCCACACTTTTTGCGTGTCCCGATGTAGTTATAAGCGCGGTTCCGATGAACCCAACCGCCGTAGTTCAGGGTCTGACCGGCGGGACAGATATAGCGATTGTTTTCCGGTTCGTAGGTGAAACGCTCGGGGCCAAAGAATGGGCTCCTCTTCCGGTGGATACTGTCACGGGTCCGCATGTAGGGAGTGATGCTCCGATCGGCTAGCCATTGCAAGAACTCGCCGTTCCCGTAGGTCGTATCGGCCGCCGCCGACCATTGCGTGAAACGGGTGAGCATATCTTGCGCGGCAACGGTTTCCTGACTCATGCGCGCTGCCGTCGCTTGCACTCCCACGATCACACAACTGTGATTGTCCACCAGATAGTTGTCGTAGTATCCCGGCCGCGCCGGTGTGCCGCCCTTGGTCGCGTAGGTAGAATCGGGATCGGTGGTTGAAACCTGGTCCCGTTCATGCACCGGCTCCTCCACCGGATTCCGCTCTTCAAGGCAAAGGCGGCGGAGGAGGCTGTCAAAACGGGAAGCGGAGCGCAGAGGGGTCACAACCTCGCACTGGCCAAGACCATCAAGAAAACAGGCTCTGCGGACTTGGGACGGGTCCTTTAGGCCTCGCTCACTTTTTTCTTCCAGTGGTGAACTCTAGCAATCGCTTCCGCAAATCGAGCTTAAGCGATGGACCGTCAGAGATGCGGGTTTGGACTATTTGCGAGTCGCCCCGGGGGGGAGGAGGCTAGGAAGGTCTCAGCTAACAACTAGCGTAGAAGAAAAGTTGTGCCTAGAACAGAACATCGAAATCCAGCCGGAATCGACGTTTATAGTTCCCGAAGAAAGTGTCGAACTGCGGGTCCGCCGTGTTCGCATGGACTGCGAGGGGATTGAACCGGTTCGTAAGGTTGAGTCCCCGCACCGTGAACTGCACAGCATATTTGGGGGTAATCTGAACGTCCTTGGACAGGCTTGCATCGAAGGAGAAAAAACGCGGGAAGCGGGTTCGGTCGGAATAAGGTGTTCCCACATAGTTCTGCATTACATCTCGCACGGCGTAGGGAAAGCCGGAGCGATACTCCAGCAAGGGTAGAACTCGCATCTTCCAAGGCAGTGAAAATCCGCCCCAGATCAACAGGCGATTTGGGACGCTTGCGGTGGAGTTTGTATAAGCACCGTTTTCCACGATTGGATAGGGGAAGTTGCCCAAGAACCTTGTGGCTTCTGAGAGGTTTCCCTTCGACTCGTCTCTAACATAGGAAACGACGACTTGATGCTTGGCCGTCCACTTGAATTGGGCCGTAAGTTCCAATTGGCGATTCAGAAAGTTTCCGTCGCCCGCAAGTACCAAGGCGTCTTTACCTGCGACAGCCTTCGGTGACACAGTCAGTAGCCCATGCGCCCTGTTCTCAAGGTACTTTGCGCGCAGGATCATGGAAGTTGATACGGGCTGCTCGATCTCCGCGCTCCAAGCCAAACTGTAGGGAGCGAAGTCGCCATTCTGATTCTTTCTGTCGATCAAGGGGAATCGAGACAGTGCGGACTTGGCCGTAATATTGAGGTAACTGCGCGGACCATCAATCAGAACGCCGCCCGCGCCATAGATACTGACCACCTGTTCGGGATAGCTGCCAAAAGCGTAAACGTTCAACGGGACGTGGTCATAAAAAACGCCAGCCCCGCTACGAACTACGGTCCGCCGCGCGGCGAACGGGGTCCAAGAGAATCCGGCCCGCGGTGCGAACCGCGAGGTTCCGGTAATGCTCTGCTGTTCCCAACGTACTCCGCCATCCACTGCGAAACCTGGCTTCAGCATCCAGTGATCCTGCAGAAAGCCACTGGCTTCCCAATCCCTGAGGTGGAATCTCCCGGCACCAGCAAACTCAACACGCTTCACAAGGTTGCCAGCCGAATCTTCTATCCTGACTGTGTTTGCTGAGATGCCGCCGAGACTTGAACTTCGGGCGAGCGACATCCCCAGTTGAAGGTTGTGGGCGCCACCCTTGTGAATCGCGGGCGGAGACAATATTTCTTGCCATTCCGTACGAGAAGCGGAACGAACCTGACGGCTAAAATAATTGCCGCGATTGCCAACCGGGGACAAGATCATTTCGGTGTAACCTTGCCCCGAAACACCGACCCGGGAAGGCCGTATCGTGACTATGCTTTGCAACACCCCGAGTTTGAAGTTCAGACGGTCGATTACTGAAATAGTTGAATCGTGCGATTCGATGTTTGGAGTCACGGGTTGCGGATTGAAAAAGTCTAGACCCACGAATCGATCGGTGCTTGGCGCCAAATGAAAACTCGTCGTCAACGTGTGCCTCGCCGAAAACAGATAATCCAACTGAGAGAACGCGTTGAGCGAAGTCCGCTTGCTTTCATTGAACGGAAACGGCAAGGTCCGTACAGCGTTCTTGCTGAGCGTGTACTCGGTGCTTTGTGAGAAATAGAGCTTGTTGCGGACCACGGGACCATCTAGATGAAGGCGGGGAGACATGGCGCGCAGACCACGGAGGTGGAGGCTCCGAATGCGGAACTCAGGCAAAGGATCATTCAGCTCGAAGTGCCACTTTTCTCCGCCGCGCCGTGTCTCAACGGTTATCACCCCGGCAGTGAATCGACCATATTGCGCGAGGTAGGGGGTCTTGGACACGCCGACATTATCTACGCTGTCGATGGGCACGGTTGGGCCGAACTGTCCCGTCGCGGGATCTGTGACATCGGCCGAATTCACCAAGAGCGCGCTCTGGTTTTCCCCAGCACCCGAAATTTCAATTTGGCCGTCCGGACCGCGCAGGACTCCAGGAACCAGTGGCAAGACATCGGTGACGGTTACAGGTTTGGTGGGAAGGCCTTTGGCCTGGTCTCTTTGCAGTTCAGTCGGCGGAGAGGCCCCGGCTTCTAATGGACTCCCCGCCGCCGCGCGCACCGTGATCTCCTGGTGATCCTGCAGTTTGGGAATCAATGTGAGGGCAACCTCCAGTTTCAACTGGGGAGTCAGTTCAAATTCCTTGGTCGTTACCTGTTCAAAACCGTCCTTGAAGACGCTGATAGTGTATCTTCCCGGATCAAGGACCATGAACTCAGCCACTCCGCGTTCGTTGGTTTGGTGAGTCTGAATTCCTGCATCCCTTCGCCGACGAAGAGTCACCTCACAAGCGGGTACAGGCTTTCCTGCTTCGTCCTGACTGAGGATGCTGAGAGAGAATGTGGACTCTGATTCCTGTGCCAATGCAACCGAAAGGAACAAGGCAAAATAACAGAACAACACCGATAGCGCGCCCGCCACCCTCCTGGGGAGCCGGGTCGCCATTCGCGAATTTGTTAAACCAACTTTGCAGTGGTCGATTCGCATTGCGCGTAGCTCCAGCCGGCTCCCGGACAAATCAGTTCCAAACAACACAACCCAGAGTCAATAGAACGAGTGTGTGAGCCATCATCGGCAAAGAACGCTGGTTCCAACGCTTTGGCGAGAGACTGTAATTCCGACTTGCCGACTCGCGGCTTGTCGGTTTCTTAACAGTTCTACAAATGTGCCAGCCTCATCCTTAAGGGAAACTTAAGGTGAGTTATTGTCATTTGACACAGTGGGTCTTCCTGACCGGGTCAGCTTATGGGGTTGCGATTGCCACAGAACGAATTGTTATTGATAATTTTGCAATGGATCGAAGCCGGGCATCAGTGTGAAGATTCGCAGAAAAATGATTCCTTAAGACTTCCAATTCTGCGGACGCCGCATCTCACTTAGCCAACTGTGGCGCTCAGTCCCAGCTTTCTCTAAACGTTATTTCAGCGATAGGCTTCAGTGGTAACCTCCATTGGAGCGGATGGATTTTAACGCACGCCTTTCTCGTCGGTGACTGAAGATCATGTGTGGCATTCTTGGGTACTCCCACATTTCGCAAGCATTGCCGTCTGGGGTATTGACATTGGGGTTGAGCTCTCTGGTTCACCGCGGACCGGACCACTCAGGACGGTTCGTTTCTGGTCAGATATCCTTGGGGGCAACCCGGTTGCGGATCCTCGATCTCGAGGGCGGGGACCAACCTTTTCTCAGCCCTGACGGGAACGTCGTTGTCATTTTTAATGGCGAGATTTTCAACAACCATGAGATTCGCGCTGAACTGGAGTCTCAAGGTACCTGTTTCCGAACAACGTGCGACACGGAGGTTGTTCTTTATGCGTTCTTGCGCTGGGGCGGGGCATGCTTTTCGCGCTTCCGCGGAATGTTTGCGATTGCAGTGTGGGTTCAGTCCGAACAGCGCCTGATCCTGGCCAGAGACCGCATGGGGATTAAACCCCTGTACTATCGCCTTCACGATGGCGAAATTTTTTTTGGTTCCGAACTGAAGGTTATCTTCGCGCACCCCGGGGTTCCGAGAAAACTTTCGCTCACGGGGCTGAATTGCTATCTCAGCCTGAACTATGTGCCCGGGCCGCACACGATGGTAGAGGGGATCGCCAAGCTGATGCCCGGCCATGTACTCGAGTGGCAAAAGGGGATTTGCAACATCTGCCCTATCGAAGTGGCTGCCGCGCCAGTGCCCCCAGCTTCACTCGACGAGGCCTGCCAGCAGCTCGATGAGTTACTGTTGCAATCGGTCAAAGAACAACTTGTCTCCGAGGTGCCTGTCGGTCTCTGGCTCAGCGGGGGGCTGGATTCGACAACGATTCTTCATTACGCTGCTCAAGCAAATCCCAGCCGCTTGCGGACTTTCTCCATCACCTTCGAGGGGCGCTCGTTCGACGAAGGCCGATACACCCGGGAAGTCAGCCGCCGCTACGGCACCGAACATTCGGAACTAGACTTGAGTCCGAGCACAGATTTAACCTACGCAATTGAAAAGATAGCCGATCTCTCGGACGAACCTAACGGCGACGCGGGGGCGGTCCCGCTGTGGTTCCTTTCGCAAATGAGTCGGGAGGAGGTCACCGTTCTGCTGAGTGGCGAGGGTGCCGACGAACTGTTTGCCGGATACCTCACCTACCGTGCTGATCGTTACAACGCAGCCGCCCGTTTGGCGCCCGTATTCCTGCGCAAAGCGGCGCTTGCTTGTGCGAGCTTGCTGGCTGTTTCAGACGAGAAAATTGGTTTCGAATACAAGGTGAAACGTTTTTTACAGGGATCACTCCTGGCACCCGATTTTGCGCACGTCTTTTGGAATGGAACCTTCTCTGAGGCCGGGAAACAAAGTGTTTTTCTTCACTCCGACCCCGAGCCTCTCGCTGCGATCCTAGGTGGCCGACCAAACGGAAGTCTCCTGGAACGCTCACTGGCCTTTGACCAGCGTTACTATTTGCCGGATGACATCCTGCACAAGGTGGATCGTATCAGCATGGCCCATTCCCTGGAGGTGCGCCCACCTTTCCTAGACCCGCGTATTGTTGACTTCGCGAACAGCCTGCCAGATGGCTTCAAGCTGCGAGGATCGGAATCCAAGTATGTGCTCCGCCGCTTGATGAAAGACAAGCTGCCGAGTTCTATCTGGCGGCGGCCTAAGATAGGATTCGATATCCCTATCCACGATTGGTTACGGGGAGTTCTCAAGCCATTACTGCTGGACACGCTCTCCGAAGAAGCGGTGTCGGCGACCAATTTGTTCCGCTGGCCTGCTATCGAGCGCCTGCTACGCGAACACCTGGAGAGGAAAGCAAACTGGGGGTATCACCTATGGGGTCTGACGGTTCTTTTGATGTGGATCAAGCGCTGGAGGATCGAGTGTCCGCCGACCGACACGGCGAGGTCGATGCTCGAAGTACCCGAAGTGGTTGGCTCGTCATTGCAACTGCTACCCTCGTATTCGTCGCGAGTGTTGTCAGTCCCCCTCGCCTGATGGACGATGTGGATTCCGTGCAGGCTCAGATCGCGCGGAACATGCTGAACTCCGGAGATTGGGTGACCGCTCGCCTGGATGGTGTCGCCTACCTGGAGAAGTCGCCTTTGCTGTACTGGATGCTGGCCGCCTCCTATCGAATCTTCGGCGTGTACGACTGGGCGGCGCGTTTGCCGCTGGCTCTAGCCGTTGTTCTTTTGTGTTGGGTTACGTACCGCTTTGGTCGCTGGGTATTCGACGACGAAGCTGGACTCTATGCAGGCTTGGCCCTTGCGACTTCGGTCGGGCTATTTTTGTTTACCCGAATCCTCATCCCCGATGCCATACTCACCCTCGTCATCACGGGTGCCATCTGGGCGTGGTTTCGAATGCTCGAACCGGAGCGCGAGAGTACCCTTCGTTGGTCGATTGCGCTCGGTGCTTGCCTGGGGATTGGGTTGTTGTTGAAAGGGTTGATCGCCGTAGTTTTTCCGCTAGCCGCCGGACTCGTCTACATGGCGATCACGCGGCAATTGGTCTCTGCAGACTCATGGCGGCGATTGCATCTGGCTGTTGCGGCGGTGATCGCATTGGCAATCGCGATTCCCTGGCACCTGCTGGCCACGATGCGCAACCCCCCCTACTTTTCTTCGTCCCTGCACAGCGGGCCGGGGGAATACCACGGATTCTTCTGGTTCTACTTTGTGAACGAACATTTGTTGCGCTTTTTGAACACGCGATACCCGCGCGACTACAACACGGTACCCAGGGTGTGGTTCTGGGTGCTGAATCTGGTTTGGATTTTTCCATGGTCGGTCTATTTGCTCGGTTTGCGAGACCTTTCGTTTAGGGCGGATTCACGTGCAGGTCGCGCACGATTGATAGCGCTTTGCTGGATCGGGACGGTCCTGTTGTTCTTCTCGTTCTCAACCACGCAGGAGTATTACTCGATGCCGATCTATCCGGCAGTCGCGTTACTGGTAGGGTCGGTATTGGGCTCTGGGAGTCGCTGGGTGCTCAGGAGCACGAGAGCTTTACAGGCGATCTTCTTGCTGCTGTTCGTTGCCCTTTCGGCATTGCTATTGCTGGTGTGGCATCAACCGACGCCCGGCAGCATCGCGAACGCGCTCGCCCAGCATCCGGAGCTCTACTCCTTCTCGCTCGGTCACATGCAAGACTTAACCCTCCAAGCGTTCGCCTATTTGAAGCTTCCCCTCGCACTAGCCGCGTTTGCATTCGGGGGTGGTGCCGTGGTTTTGTTCGCATCGCGGAGAACTGTACGGCGAACGGTGCTGATCTTGGCCGGGACTATGATCGTCTTCTTCCACGCCGCACGGATCGCCCTCATCCGCTTCGAGGACTACTTGGGCTCCTACCCGCTGGCCCAGAGTCTGCAACAGAGTCCGCCAGGACAGTTGATTGAAGCCGACGCCTACTACGCCTTTTCGTCGGTCTTCTTTTACACTGGCCGCACAGCCCTTTTGCTCAACGGACGAAATGACAACTTGGAATACGGCTCGTATGCGCCGAATGCTCCCCAGGTTTTTATCGACGATGCCCGCTTCGTCGCAATGTGGAACCAATCGGGCCGCTACTATCTGCTGGCCTATGGCGCGGACCTGCCGCATCTAGAACACTTAGTCGGTCGGTCGAACCTGCGTGTCGTAAAGAAAAACGCTGGTAACTACTTGTTGACAAATCATCCGCTCTCGTAATGGTCCGCGTAAGTGAGAGCGACTTCCAGTTCTTCTTGGGAGTTTCTCCACTTGTGAGGATGGTCGGACTGATCTAGAAATGGACTCCCTCATGCGAGCGCGCGAAGCTTCACAGTTTATTCGAACGGTTTTGCGAATCCATAGCAGCGATGAACTGTAGTTTCAAAATTAAGCGTGGCAAGAGTGCGAACAAAGACATTGCTAGCCGAGCTCGGGCGAATAAGCATGAGCGATTCGTGAGCAGTCCCCGTCAACAGCAGAATACGGTGGCAAGCAAACCACGTCCAGACTAGAGAACTTACAATCAACGTACCCAGGATCCCCAGACTGAAAAGTTCGATTTTGAGATTGATTGAGGCCGCTGTGGCGGCCTCTCGCTCGGTTAAGACTACTGCCGTCACCACGAGCGCAACGATCGACAAAAAAACGGCCAACATCATCGGTCCAAAGAGTCTCTTGACTTGGTCAATGGCAACTTGGTTCAAGGCAACGGATGCGGAAAGGCTACCTTGGCGGTAGAGGCCCAACTGCTCGCCATCCAGAACCAGGACCGCCTGCCGCCTGCGCCGACGAATTTCCCTAACTAGCAGAAATGCAGCTACGATCCCGACACCGATTGCGAACGCGGAGTTGAAGCGGGCGTCTTTCGTGCCCGTCCGAAAAAGGCCGCCAACGGAAGCGATTAGAAAGAAGACGCCGCAGGACAGGCTCCCAAAGCCGAAGGTCTCGTATAGCCGCGGACCTTGGGCATCCCGAAGCGACTTGGGAAAGCTGGTATTGCGGTTCGGCCTCTCCATGCGGTTGAACGCTCCGTGAACAGGGCATGATCGTGCCATGCCAAGTCTTAAGGAAGGCTTAAATTGCCTTCTTCAGGGCGCTGCGGTCTTGAGCAGCTTTGCGAAGAACCAAATATTCGCAGCAGGAACAGGGTTCGGGCACATGTACCAGCCACAAGCCGAAAGGGACAATGGGTCTGAGAAAAAGTAGGCCGACCGATTCAGAGAGGAGGTGGGATCTATTGCAAAGTGAAAGTTCGCAGACCTTCGCGGATAGCGTCGAGGTTGACGCTGAGAGCAACGCAGGCACCAGTAGCTGCCAGCAAGTTGGCCACGTTGTGGCGGCTGGAACCATTTAGCGCAGCAGGGATTTCTCGAATGGACAAAATATTCGTCTCGTGCCCGTCGAGCATGGACAGTATCTCGCCGTAAGGGGAGGGACGCAGAACCAGAGCGCAGCCATGTGCATCTACCTGGCTCTTGACGACCTGGTTATCCGGCTGCATAGAGAAGTAAATCACCCGTCTCTGTGCTTTGGCGATCCAGACACACCATTCATCGTCGGCGTTGAGGACTGCCACGCCGCGATTACTGGTAGACCTAGCAACAACGGCATTGAGGCGCGCAAAATCCCCGATCGTGTTGATGCCCTGCAGAGAAGGACGATCCTCGACAACATTGGTGATTACGGCAACGTCAGCGCGGTCGTAGCCTAGGCCGGAGCTGAGGATACCCTCGTAGCAAATTTCGAAAACTGCATTGTCGATGGCGGGGTTTTGCAGCACGATTCGAACCGAGCCGGGTCCACTCATGTCTCCCTCAACGAGTTGGGTGCCGTCGAAGTAAATACCGTCGTAATTTGCCAACCCCACCCGGTAGCCAGCCGCCTGGAGGATATGCGCGATCATCCTGCTAGTGATCGTCTTCCCGCTGGTTCCGGTAACAGCGACGATGGGGACCCTGCTGGTTGCGCCCGGCGGGAAGAGCAGCTCAATGACCGGACGGGCAACATCGCGCGGTTTCCCTTCCACGGGCTCCGCGTGCAAACCTAGGCCGGGACCAGCATTGACCTCGCAGATACCTCCGCCAGTTTCGCGAACCGACCACCCTATGTCGGGAGCGATCAAGTCGATGCCAGCGACGCTGAGACCAATCACTCGTGCTGCCTGTTCGGCGATCAGAGCGTTGTAAGGATGAAGCTCATCGGTACGGTCGATAGAAATGCCGCCGAGACTGATATGGGCTGTACGAACTAGTTGCACACACTGGCCTACAGGAGGGATGTCATTCGAACCATAACCCTGTTGTTGGGCGAGATGAATTGCTGCTTCATCAAGGGAAATGCGTACCAGCAGGCTCTCGGATCCGCGACCGCGTCTGGGGTCGTCGTTTGTCAACTTTACGAGTTGGAGAAGGGTGTGTAAACCGTCACCCACAACGTGGGCGGGCACCTCCTCGGTCGCGGCAATCGCCCGTCCGCCGACCACCAAAACTCTGTAGGTCTTGCCGGGCAGGAAGGTCTCGACTAAGACGGTGCCGGTGTGGGTTTCGGCGCGAGCCAGCGGGTAGTGGGCGCGGACATCGCCTTCGTCTCGCAGATTCACGCCGACGCCGCGCCCGTGATTGCCGTCAAGTGGTTTGAGGACGACCGGATAACCAATAGCGCGAGCGGCGACAGCCGCCTCCTCCTCGTCTTTCACCCGTATCGATTGCGGAACAGGCAAGCCAGCGTTGCGGATCAAGCGATTGGTCAAGTCCTTATTGAGAGCAATGTCTGTGGCGAGATGGCCTTCGGTGGAGATATAGGGAGCCCAAATACGCTTTTGATACTTGCCGTATCCGAGTTGCAGGAGTGAGCGGAGGGCACGGGTTCCGCGTCCAAGTTGTACGCGCTCGAGGCTCTCATCGAGGCGCTGCACAGGAATGTCGCGGCGCTGCGCTTCACGAACCAGCGCACGCGTGCTCGGCCCGTAAGTGAGAGCTCTTGCGAGATCGAACAGCTCTTTTTGCTCTCGCGCAAAATCAAATCCGGAATCGGAACGGGGAGAGAGGATTGATTTCAAAAGGCGAATTGCAAATTTGCCCGCCGCAACTCCGACATCAGTCTGCTCATAGCGGAAGATTACCTGCGCGCCAGCCGGCAGCTCGCTTTCAATATCCGCCGACAAACAGGAATGACCCCCGTCAACTTTCTGCCCCGCCATGTTCTGAAGTTCTAGAGCGACGTGCTGAGCGATGTGGTCCAGACTAGGACCCTCGCGCAGGCGTTTCAAGAAGGCACCGGCTTTGCCGGCGGAGCAGTAATGCTCCTTCAGTGTTGGGAGAAGACTCGTCAGCTTGTCAACGAAGTCTTGGGTCAGGTTGCTAGGCTGTGCTTCCAGTTCCGCGATTTCCAATACGAAGCGAATCACTGGCACGGGTGCCCAGTAGTTGGCGCCGCGGTAGACTTGGCTTTCTAAAGTTTTCATATTCGGGAGTTTCGAACGAAGGTGCGCAAGCCTCGGCAGATCAGTTCAATATTGATGCCAAGACCAAAGCAAGCGGCTGCGGCGGCAAGAACGCCTGCAATATCGGCGTGAGCGTCGGAAAGGGCGGGAATCTTGCGGGCCAGAAGCAGGGTTGTCTTAGAACCGTCCCCAAAAGACAGCACATCTCCGTCGGGTCGTGGCGTGCGGATCACCGCGCGACCGCCTGCGCGCAGATGAGCTTCAACCATCGCATCGTTAGGCCTTAATGAAACATAGATGATCGCAGGGCTCGTTTCGTCCGCAATTTTGATGCAGGAATCCTCATTGGCATTGAGAACAATCGCACCGCGCTGGCCGGTTGATTTGGCGACGACGGCGTTGAGGCGCGCAAAATCAAGCGCAGGATCGAGACACGAGAAGCCTGCGGACTCACTGCTCGCACCCAGAATTACGGCGACATCTGCGCGGTCGTAGCCGAGTCCCGAGCAGAGAATGCCCTTGTGCCCGGTCTCCAGCACAGCGGCATCGATCAGCGGGTTTCGCAATACCATCCGCGCGGAGACGGGGTCGCTCCGGTCGCCCCGGACAATTCTCATTTCGTCGATGTCGATGCCTTCGGAAGTCGCCAAGCCGACGCGGTGACCAGCTATTTTGAGGATGTGAGCGATCATCCGGCTGACGATAGCGGTGCCATTTGTACCGGTTACGGCCACGATTGGTATGCGGCTCGGGGCACCGGGCGGGAAGAGATGATCGATCACCCGACCGAGAACATCGCGTGCTTGGCCTTCGTCAGATTGCGAGTGCACCACAAACAAGCCCGGTCCGCCGTTGACCTCGCAGATGGCACCGCCGGTTTCCAGAACAGACTTCGAAATATCTGGGGCAATCAGATCGATGCCAGCGAGATCAAGACCGATCACAAGCGCCGCTTGTTCGGCGATGGCTACGTTGAAGGGATGAATTTCGTCAGTGCAGTCGACCGAAGTGCCGCCGGTACTTATATTCGCGGTGCGCACCAGTTGAACTCGCTTTGCGGGTGGCAGTACGTCTTCCGGGCCGTAGCCCTGTTCTTGCGCGAGTGCGAGGGCACGTTCATCAAAAGCGATGCGAGTCTTGTGTTTTGAAACGCGCGAGGGGTCGGCATTGGCCAGGTCCACCAATTGGCGGAGTGAGTGCGAACCGTCGCCAGTCACATAGGCCGGTACGCGCTCGGCAGCCGCAACGAAGCGTCCTGCAACTACCAGAATCCTGTAGTGCCGACCGGAGATGAACTTCTCGACCAGGACTGTGGACGTCGGCGATGCGCTCACCGCGAGTGAATACTGGGCGCGCACGGCCGAGTCGTTCTCGAGATGGACGCCAACCCCTCGACCCTGGCTGCTATCGAGTGGTTTGACGACGAGAGGGTACCCGATTTCATGGGCCGCGGCGACGGCGGCATCCTCGCTCGTTACGCTGATCGACTGCGGAGCCGGGAGGCCGGATCCACTCAGTAAGTGGTTCGTCAAATCTTTGTTTACGGCAATCTCCGCTGCGATAAAGCTGTCTGTAGAAATGTAGGGAGTCCAGATGCGCTTTTGAAACCTCCCGTGTCCAAGTTGCAGCAGCGAGAGTCGGCGACGCGATCCACTTCCGAATTGCGGAGATCCACGAGTCTCATCGAGGTATTCCACCGGAATATCTCGAGACTTAGCCTCCTCGCCGAGCTTCCGCGTGTCGATTCCATAGCGAAGTGTCTTAGCGAGTTGGATCACCTCCTGAAGCTGGGTTGCAAAATCAAAATTGAGGGCGTGATCCGCAGAAGTCAACGAGTCCAGAAGTCGGACGGCAAGTTGGCCAGCGGCTAGGCCGACCGCCGGTTCATGGAACTCGAATATCACTTGTGGGACTTCGGGTGCGTAAATTCCTGGATTGTTGGCCGGATGTGCCATTCCATGTCGGACGCTCTCTCCTGCCAGGTTCTGAAGTTCAAGCGCCATATGCGCTGCTACGTGGGGCAATCCGGTACCCAAGCCGACAATCTGTAAGAATCCGCCCGATTCAAGGTCGGAACAGGCGTGTTCGCCCAGCCCCGGTAGGGCTGCGGAGAGTCTCTCGAAGAAACCTGGAATCGTGTTAGTCGGCTGCTCCCTGAATTCCCCGAGGTCCAGCAGCAGGCGAATGGCGGGCACAGGTGCCCAGTAATTGGCGCCGCGATAAATTTGGGCTTCCAGGATTTCCATGTGCCTCCCAGACGTTCTGCCTAGCTTTGGGTGCCTGTCGCCAAGTTGACGCCGCGAACGATACTCCATGGGTTCGGCTCGGCGTCTTTTTCGACCGAGTGCTGGAGACGATACAAATGGGAATATCTGCCGTTGCGGGTGAGAAGCTCTAGGCGGCTACCTTCTTCGGCGATGCGTCCCTGTTCCATTACCACAATGCGGGTGGCGAGCCGGACGGTGGTAAGCCGGTGCGCGATGATTAAAGTTGTTCGTCCTACCGCCGCGCGCTCCAGTGCATCAATCACTAGGCGCTCCGACGCCGCATCGAGGCTGCTCGTAGGTTCATCGAGGATCAGAATGGGTGCATCGCGCAGAATCGCTCTGGCAATCGCGATCCGCTGTTTTTCTCCACCCGAGAGGGTACTGCCTCGTTCCGCCACTACAGTCTCATAACCTTCCGGAAGCCGCTGGATAAACTCATCGGCTTTGGCGGTTACAGCCGAGGCTACAATCTCCTCGTCGCTGGCGCCGGGACGACCAAATGCGATGTTTTCGCGAATCGTCCCGCTGAAAAGAAGGGCGTCCTGCAACACAAGGCTGATCTGTTCTCGTAGCGATTGCACGGAATAGTTCCGGATATCTTCACCGTCAATACAGACCGCGCCTTGGCTGGGGTCATAAAGGCGCGGTACGAGACTCGCCAGAGTGCTTTTGCCCGCCCCGGTTGCGCCCACGATCGCGACTTTTTCGCCAGGTGCGATACAAAGGCTGATCTGGGACAACACCGTTTGTCCCGGCTCATACTCGAATGATACATCCCGAAAATCAATGCTCCCTTTGAACTGGGTGACGGCCCGCGCCCCTACCCCATCCGCGACCTCGCTCCTAACTCGCAGGACTTCGGCGATGCGCTCGGCCCCAACACTCGCGCGATTGAACATATACGAAAGACGCGCAAGTTGCCTCATGGGGCTGTAAAAATTTGTTACATAAGCGAAAAAAATGACCACATCCCCGGTGGTAAGGTCGCCTGCCATCACTCGCGTCGCTCCGTACCACATCACGGTCGACAGGCCCATTGCGGAGAGAAGGTCCACCAAGGGCCATATGCGCGCCTGATATTGGACGCCCTCCAGATAGGCATGCAAACTAGTTGTGCTTTGCGCCCGGAAGCGCTCATCCTGCTGTTCTTCCTGCGCCAGTCCTTGGACGATCCGGATGGAAGCCAGTGTTTCTTGGGCTAAAGAAGCTAGTAAGCCGGTGCTGGCGCGCGCCTTTCCCGCCGCCAGTCTGATCCGGTTCGTATAGCGGAACACAGTCCAAAATAACAGCGGAGTCACTGAGAGCGCCGCGAATGCGAACCGCCAATTGAGCCAAAACATTAGAATCAACATTCCGCTCAGCAAGAATGCGTTGCTGCTGAGAACGATGATTCCGTTGGCGATCACATCTTGGATCGCGTCGATATCTGAAGTGAGGAGCGTGATCAGGTCTCCTGTTCGCTGGCGGTCGTGGAAGCGCAGCGAGAGACGTTGCAGATGCGCGAACAGATCACGGCGCAGGGCAAAAACAAAACGCTGCCCAACATCCCCCAAAGTGCGGATGTAAAAGTAGGTGAGGATGCCCGTCGAGACAGCAATAATCAGTGTGGTGGCGCAGGCACCGTACAGGATATGCAGTCGACTGATGGGGGCATTGTCCAGCCACGTGTGAAGAAAAGGCACGCGGCTCGGTCGGTGCGAGAGGACAAGGTCAATCACGACCTTGAGGGGCCATGGACGAAATACGGTGAGTGCGGCATCCACGATCATGGCCAGCGCTGCCCAGTAGATCGAGTGGCGGAACGGATGCAGAAGTGGCACAAAGCATTCCCGCCAGACTTTAGTTGTGCTCGGCGTTGGCGTGTGTTGGGCGGCGCTACGCAACGGTCTTCCCCCTCATGGTGCTCGTTGCAGCGCGACACGGGAGCTCAAGCTTTCCTCGTCCTTGCTCAATTTGAAGGAACGCGCCGTTTCGTCCGGAGAGAGCCGCGAGATATCGAAGCTTCCGCTCAACGGCGTCTCCTCGCAAGACCTTCGGCTGGTAGTTCACGCGGGGGTCGCGATTCTTCACATATAGAGGGTAGATATTCACAACCGTTTTTGTACCTTCAAAGCGAAAGCCGAGCAGCAACCCTTCTGCTTTACTATTTCCTGAGCCGAAGGCGAAATTTCCGACGCTGTAGAAGATCGGACAGTTCCGGTAGATTTCAAAAGCTTGCAGGATGTGCGGGTGATGACCCACAACGGCGTCCGCGCCGCAGTCCACCGCGACATGAGCTTTGGCTCGCGCTCTGGGGGAAGGGTCGAGTTTATAGGGCCGTCCCCAATGGAACATGACCACGAGCCGATCAACTTGCTTTCGCAGGGCGCAAATGTCAGCTTCGAGTTCGTCGAACTGACCCATCGCTCCGCCGGGCAAGGTTGCCGTTGCCGCACAGCGCCGATTCCAGTAGTACGAAAGAAGCCCGATTTGTAAACCTGCCGCTTCTAGGATGACCGGTCTATGAGCGGCGCTCGCATTCGCTGCTGCACCGAGCGGCTTGACTCCCGCAGTCGCTAACGCCTGCAGCGTCTCAAGAATGCCCTCCCGCCCACAGTCGGTCAGGTGATTGTTCGCCAGTGTCACCACATTAATTCCGGCGCGTATCAGATACTTGGCAATGGTCGGTTTCGCCCGGTAAGAAAAAGTCCTGTCCTGTTTCTGAGCCTTGCGCGCCAAGGGACCTTCCAGGTTTCCGACGACGATGGGCGCCCGCCGTAAAATAGGCAAGACGGCGCTGAAGGGATAGTCGATGCCGTGTTCTTGGATGCGGCGTCTAGCACGCGCGCCGAGCATGATATCGCCGACAGTGACCAGCGATAACGGTGGATCTCCGACGCTGCAGAGATATTCCTCCAGCATTTCCGCGGAGAACAGGTCCGCGGAAGAAGGGATCTCTTCCGCAGCGACGAATTTCAACAGCCCCTGCAGTTGCGATTCGCATTCCGGTTCGTAAGGCGATCCGTTCGGTGGGGTTTCATTGTTTATGTTGTTAGTTACCATTTTTCGTCTGTTCCATCCACCGTTGCAGATCTCAGATATTGCATGATTCCGTTTGGAGCTTCCGCCCTAGAGTCGGGTTCAGCGAGTTCTTTGCGGTGGATTTCCTTCGTGCTCAGCACCATTGCGGGCTCGATACCACGCCGGAGAAAGGTCTCCAATATGGCCTCGCGATGTCGGCGGGCGTTCAGAATTTCGTCCGCCTGAAGTAACGCTGCCAGACCTTCTGCATAACTCTTTCTTATCCGACGGATGCTCTGGATGGTTGTGTCACCATCTTTCAACAGTCGTCCGAGCAGAAGTAAGGCTTTCAAAATCAGGAGGTCAGTTCTACGCACGCCTTCCATCTCGATTTTCGCTAAACGGGTACGCAGGTCCCAAAGCGCCGCGCCCCAGATGGTGCCGTTCGCGTGCGGGTCCGCGGTGGGACCTAAGTCGAAATCCGCCATCGTTTTCGGCGAACATAGGCTGCGAGGATGAGTTGTTTGATCGTCATGTCGAAGGTGCCAAGCCCAGATGTGTGGCGTGTCCAGCATCGTTGCCGCCCAGTAATCGCAAGTTCCTTCGTCAAGAGACACCTTGCGATTATTTTGCCGGTCTGGACGGAGCAAATTGTTCGCTCGGAAATCCGCAGTGTGCCGGGTGATGTGGTGACAGTATTCGTGATACAGGATTCCGGCATTGTGCGAAGCGTTGGCTCGATAGGGGCCGCCTGCAGCCTCCACGAGCGCACCATATTGCACAAGATTTCGACCCGTCCCAAGATGAATCTCGCCGTCAGATGAAATCGGTTCGTGTTCCGCCAGATCATAACGCTGACTAGGCAGCCGATAGTGCCCGCCTTGAAACGGCAACCAACGATCTCCGCGTCGCAGACCGTCACGAATTCCATCTCTCTCTGTGACCGCATGGTGCGCGTTGACCACGGCCGTGACACGAGGAAGCGGAGGAGCTTTGAGTTCGCGCAGCAGATCGTGAACATAAGACGCGATCCGGTCCAGATGAAAGTAAGAATTGACTTCCCCGAAGTGCGAAGCTTGCACATACCGAAAGCGGAACTCCGGCTCGGGAAAAGGGATGCCACTTTCCAGCAATTCGGAAATCGAATCATGGTTCGTGGCGGAGACCCTGTCTAAGCGCCCGCCGCCCCGTCCCGGATCGAACAGGAAATTGCCTTCGGCATTCGGTTGAGCATTGCCGATGGGTACGATGCGGGTGCCGGTGCGTCCTGGAACCGGTTCGTTCGTCTCACCCGCGTTTCGGACGCGCACATAGCTCCCGGAAAGCTGACGCCTGCCCACGTTCTCCGTCGTATCAAGGTGCGGGAGAGGCGCGATCACTGCGTCGACGCGGCCACCCAACATGTTCGCGGGATCGGGCACCCAATTGTAGACACGTCCGTGTGCAGGGGTGTTCATAAGAGGAACCGGATTGTCTCTAGGCAGCACTACCAACCACGGTAGTAGCGGACTTCCTCTGCATGAAAACAGGGTTCAATCGGCCTTGCTGCAGATCCCCGGCTGTCAGGCACGGCAATTCCGTAGCTGTTTCAGTTTCTCGAATCGCGAGGGAACTCATGGATACCAATCCGGAGATCGCGACAGGTGCGATTCCCCATTTTCGCAATACGTGGAGGCCACCCGCCGCCCCAAGAGGATCGCCTGCCGCAAAAACCCAGGCATCCACAGTCTTGGTGAAGCCGGAGTCTTGCAGTAATGCGGCAGTTTCTTTCTGGAGAACGCCGTCAGCAATTTCCATAACGACAAAGTCGCATGCCTGCGAAGCGGCATGTGCCACAAGAAGTCGGTGCAGATTGAGAAGCTCGTCCACAGCGCAAAGATACGTAGATTCGAAACCGCCGTCCACGAAATCCAGGGCTACATGCGCGCCAGCATCCAGCATGTTCCATGTGTCCTTGCCGGTCGCCGTCCCGGTTAGCTTGATACCAGCCACGCGATTACCCTGCTGCCGGAGGCCCATGATCAAGCTCAGAGCAGTGTGCGTCTTGCCAGCATCCATCGAGGTCCCGCAAACCACCACAATGCAGGGCTGAGAACGCGCTACCACAGGCGGCAGGTGAAACTGGCGCAACCGAAGCGGACAGTGATTCGCATCTGCGATCATCCCCAGAAGGCGAAGCTTGCTCGGTTCCGCAGCTTTCGCGTGCCGACTCTCTACCAAGCCACACACCCCCCCCATAGAGAGTAGATCGCAGCTGTCCTCATCTCGACGCGCGTAGCCCTCGAACTGGCTCGTTGCGTACCGATTTCCGAAGACGACGGCGAGCATATCACCTTCGTGAAGGAAGCATCGGCGGCCACTCGAAAGCTCCAGGGTTCCATTCCTGCCGATTTTCTCAATCCTCGCGAGCGCGATATCACCCGCTTTGGGCGGATCAACGCACGGTAACACAGAGAGGACGTTTTGCTCGGGGAAACGTCGGAGAGCATAGGGTATGCGTATATCGGGGTTCTGTTTAGCACTCAACTGCAATTGCATGATCTCGTCCTCATGGGCGGGCTGTGCGGTATACGATTGAATTTACGCGGGCGAGCTTAAGTGGAGCTTAAGATCCGAAGTAGGAAGGGCATCCGAAATCCATATCCAGACATCGTCATTTTTTGAAATTTGGCAGTACCACTGCTTTGAAAAGCTGTTTTCCCGAACTTGGGTCCAGCGCAACCTCAATTAGTGCTGCAAAAGCAGAGCTAGGAACTATTCCTTCCCTTCGTGTTCTCTGAGGTTGAGTTCGCGAGATGCGCATCAATGGCGGCCTGCCGACATTGTTTACAATCGCCGTCGTCGCTCTGCTGAAAGTGTCACGCGATTTTCCTACTTCAAAGCGTGGACAAGAGGCGGATCGCATGAGCGATTGCGGTCCACCATGTCAGGCTGAAGGTGGTCATTGAAATGTAAATAAGTAGGGCACACCAGTTAAGGCGGCATTTCCGGGTGGCGCGGAACTCGGTTCATGGCAAAGCCTTTTCAAGAGCGATTCTCCTTCACGATAATTACAGCGTGTTAAATAGGAGGCGTGGTAGGGTCTGTGCGTAAACGGGAGTCGTAGCCATGAAAAACGCTAAAAGCCGTCCCGATGTTTTCAAAAGTTCAATCATAAAAGTTCTCAGTTCCAGTTCTTGCGAAAAGCAAACATTTCTGAGGGCAGCCGGAGCAGGCTCTCGTTTCGTATGCGCCTATCAAAGATGCGGTCATGAACCACATACCAGAAAGGGGCACTAACATCCACCTACTGGAATCAACAGTGCCAGCCGTCTCTTAAGAACCCTTAAAATACGGCAAGGTTACAGGTGCCGTAAGGTTTTAATAGGGCAAAACCGATTGCTGGGGGCAGGGTTTCGCCACCCGCGCAAGTCATTGAAAAACAGGTACTTTCCACATCGGGAACGGATATGAATAAGCCCCTTCGCAGACCAGGGGGTTTCGAAGGCGAGAGCGTGAACAAACTATTTGAAGAAGAGTTCCAATGAGCTGAGTAGGCTATCGGATATTTTAGAGGCTTCGAACTTTGAACGGCACCAGCGCTTCAATCTGAACAATCAGTTGGGCGATGGGTGCGAGTTTATCAGACGCAGCATCCAAAAACAGTGGGGCTTCCTCAACAATCGACTGACGATCAGAAACAAGAATTACGGGTACGTGGGGCGCTTGCCGCTTGATTTTCCATGCCAGCTCTGCCCCGCCTGTGCCCACCATATGAGAATCCACGATTGCCACATCGGGGTGCCAGACGTTGAGGAGATTCAGGGCCCGAATACCGCTCTCGGCCAACGAAACGTCGTATCCGAAATTCTGCAGCAGTGATCGGCCCAAGTTGCGAAACCCGACGTCGTCACCAACGCACAGGAGTCTACGCTTATTCATAGAGGGTCGATCACGCTTTGGGCCACGATTGAACATTGAGCACAAGCCAGCTTATCGTCTAACTTCTAGCTGGCCGTACCTTAGGGCTGGCTTAAGACGTGGGGATCTTTTTCCGATCGTATCGGTGCTCTCGAGGAGAGCGTGACTGTGACGCGAGTTCCGGCACCGCTTGAACTCGTAATCTGGATGAGACCTCCGTAGGCCTCGACGAGGGTTTTACAGATCGACAGTCCAAGTCCTACTCCTCCCGTGACGCGGCTGCGGGACGGGTCGCTTCGGTAAAAGCGATCAAAGACGCGCGTGAGCTGCTCGGAAGGTATACCAGAACCGCGATCCTCAATCATGACCGTCGCGGTATTCTGTTTCAAGGCGTTCACGCTCACGGATACCGTTGACCCTGGCGGAGAGTGCTGGATCGCGTTCTGCAACAGGTTGACCCAAATAGTCCGGAGATCGAGTGGGTTGGCCTTGACCATGGCCTCGTGGTTGAAGGTGCACAGCATTTTCACGCCGCGTGCCTGTGCCAAGGGTTGCACGTCGACCACGGATTGTTCGCAGCTGTGGGCCAGGTCGACCCACCCAAAGTCCTCGGAGCGGCCGCCATCTGCCATATGCTCAGCCCGCGCGAGGTTCAGTGTGCTATGAACCAGAGTTTCGATGCGGTCGCAGTCGTCGAGAGCGTGTTCGACTCCGCTCTTGTAGTCCGCGTTCGAACGCGGTTGAAACAGAAGTAGCTGCAGCGAGGATTTCAGAATTGCCGTTGCGGTCTTGAGTTCATGTGCCGCGTCCGCCATGAACTCCCGCTCGCGTGTGAAGGCTCGTTCTAGCCCCGACAACGCTGTCTCCAGCGCGTTTACAAGCGGAGCCAACTCGGTCGTTCTGCGAGCTGAGCTGGGCGGATGGAAGCCCCAGTTGCGAACAGAGACTCTCGACGCCTGGACCGCCAGATCCTGCATGGGCGATAGGCCTTGGACTACGCCATAGGCTGCAAACAGCCCTGTCAAGAGAAGCAAAAGCAGGCTGGCCCCGGTTGCGAAGAGTCCAATCTCGAGTATTCGCTTTTCAAGCTGGTCAGTCGGCGAAGCGTAGGCGATTGTAACCGTTCTCATTGGACCTGGGCGATTGTCCTCCACGTCAAAGACTGCGGCTTTGCGTACTACAATTCCACGATAAGACGACGGCCCGATCTTGAGCCTAAACGTGTGAGAAGCAGACGCGAAGGCATTCGCTGGTGCTCCCCGCCAATTCTTAGAACGCCAGATCAAGTCGCCGTGATCGTCCCACAGCTCCAGTAAGTCGTTATTTGGAAGGCGCAATTGCTTGGAGTCGAGAAGCAGAGTCCCCGATACTTCTTCTGAATCGTGGATTACGGCAAACACCGAATCAGCTCGACCTTCCAGCATCACGTCGAAACCCGTCAGGAGTTGGCTGCGACTGTAGAGAACGATGACGACTGTAAGCAGTGTCGCCAGAAGCAACTGCGAAATGACAACGGCGAGGATGATTTGCCTTTTGATTGAGTTTTTCACTCGCCTGCGAGCTCGGAATCGAGGTGGTGGCGCAGGGCATATCCATGGCCGCGCAGCGTATGGATAAGCTTGGTTGAGGAGCCACGATCGATGCTTTTGCGGAGTCCTGAGATGTAGACCTCAATAACATTGCCAAATTTTTCCCAGTTGTAGTCGTAGAGGTGTTCCGAAAGCTCGGTCTTGGAAACAACGGCCGGCGAACGACTGGCAAGGTATTCCAGGACGCGATACTCCATTGGCGTTAGTTCAAGAAGCTTGCCCCGCCTCTTAACGACTCGCTCTACTACGTTGATTTTGAGATCCCCCACGACCAGGAGCGGCTGCAGCTTTCCTTTGCCACGGCGAACCAGAGCCTTGGCTCTGGCTAACAATTCTCCGAGATCGAATGGCTTTGAAAGGTAGTCGTCGGCTCCCGAGTTAAGAAGCTTGATTATGGTCTGTTTTTCATCTCGTGCAGTGAGGATCAACACGGGGGTTGTGTGGTCAGACTTCCGGTATTTCTCTAAAAGAGCGGGTCCGGGCAACTTGGGCAACATCAAATCCAGAATCACCAAATCATATTCATTGGTTTCTGCCATAAACAGGCCGGACTCGCCATCTTCGGCGATATCGACCGCATAGCCAGCGGATTGTCGCAAAGCGTTGGCAACATTCTGCGCCAGCCGTTTTTCATCCTCGACGACCAATGCTCTCATCTAATCTCCAAGCGGGAGTCAGAGGCGTGGTTTCAACCATTGACTTCATTTTGCTTGGGCACGCGCCTCAACATTATTGCAGTATATTCCCAAGCACCGAAGCCGTTCATTATTACTTCATGTGAACTTCGAACCCGACAAAAATAAAGAGTGCTCCAGCGAATCTTAAGAAAACCTTAAGGTCTGCCGACGGTCGATGTCCGAGCGAAGCGACCCAGAGGCGTGTTTCCCGTCATTTCGCATGTTCAAAGTCTTTCTTCGGCTCTTAAGCGCCCCTTAATGTTGCTGGCAATATAAAAAAGCAAATTCTTGAATCGCGCCTTTCCTGCCCCTTCCAAGAACAACGCAATTCAGTGACGGCATAGGTTAAGAGGACGTCTCAAGACAATGTGCGGGAGTGACTCCGCCTGTTTGGTCCAAATCGTGATTCAAAATGGAGGGTATACAACTTGAAATTCTTAGCTAAGAGCATTTTACTGCTAGCTTCTGCGAGCACTAGCCTCGGTTACGCACAAATTTCCAGCTTTAAACACGTGGTCGTGATATTCCAGGAAAACCGCACGCCTGACAACCTGTTTCAGGGACTCTGTGTTCCGCCTTTTGGCACTGCGAATTCGTGCAGCACAGTCCCAACCGGAAAACAGTACAACATTCAGACCCGGAACTGGCTCAACAAGCGATCCCGGACTGGCTTCACTCAGCCGTTAACGGTTCCAATGGCGAGTACCTACGATCTAAACCACGGCCACGCAGCGTGGCAGGCGCAGTGCGACAAAGATGCGAGCGGAAAATGCAAGATGGACGGGGCGTCTATTGTTCCCTGCGTCGGCATATGCCCTACCCAGCCACAGTTTCGATACGTCGTCCCTACTCCCGCCGTAAGTTTGAATCCATACCTTGAGCTCGCGACGCAGTATGGATGGGCGAACTACATGTTTCAAACGAATCAAGGCCCCAGTTTCCCAGCCCACCAATACATTTTCGGAGCGACGTCAGCTCGCAGTGCCAATGACGATGCACTCGGTATCTTCAGTGCGGAGAACACCATCGGCGACGGGGATGTGGCAGCAGGATGCGCCGCCGATCCAGGGGTGCTTGTCCAGTTGATCAATGCTCAGGGCATCGAGGTGAGCGGCAATACAGTCCGTCCCTGTTTCGAGCATCAAACGGTTTCCGACCTGCTCGAAGCTCGCGGAGTTACGTGGAGATACTACGCGCCGTCCCCCGGTTCCATCTGGACGGCTCCGAACGCGATCCATCACATCTGCCTGGAGAGCGGTACGACCTGCATCGGCCCCGACTGGATGGCGAATGTTGACTTGAACCCCAGCAATGTGCTGACCGACATCGGTAACTGCAACCTGCGCCAAGTAAGCTGGGTCATCCCAACGGGCCAAAACTCGGATCACGCAAAGTCCAACACAGGCGGAGGCCCAGCCTGGGTCGCATCAATCGTGAACGCCATTGGCAACAGTGCTTGCGGCTATTGGCGGGATACCGCCATCTTCATCACGTGGGACGACTGGGGCGGGTGGTATGACCACGAACCGCCTGCAATCCTGCATGCTCCTCAAGCTGGCTACCAGTATGGGTTCCGCGTCCCGCTGCTCGCCGTATCCGCATATACGGCCCCACAGTTGGTCGATAACAAGAGGCACGATTTTGGCAGCATCGTGCGGTTCATCGAGCACAACTATGGGATCGGCAACCTGGGCTTTGCGGATACCCGCTGCGACCCGAGTTGGAGCAATTGCAGCTTGGATGACCTGCCAAACTTTTTCAACCTCACTCAAGCACCCCGGCCTTTCCAAACGATCCACGCGACGGTAGGGGCAGAGTACTTTTTGAATGACAAGTCGTTGCCGACTGATCCCGATGATGACTAGCTGGTTTCATAGTCACATGGCGCTCTACAGCTTTTCAGGAAAGAATTCAGAAGGACTCCCTATGAAAACAAACCGCGTCCTCCCGCTGGTCATGAGCTTTTTGTGTCTACTCCTGTTGTGCATGAGTGGATGTCATGAGGCCAGTCCAAACCGAACAGTAGTGCACTTCTCCACGAAGCCAGCGCCTGGCCAAGGTATTCAGAAAATCCAGCACATTGTTTTTCTGATCAAGGAAAATCGCACTTTCGATCACTATTTTGGAACATTTCCCGGCGCGGATGGCGCTACCTCGGGGAAGAATTCGCGAGGAAAAATGGTCCCGCTCACACAGGCGCCAGATGAAACACCATACGATCTTGGGCATTCCTGGCGTGATGCTCTTATCGCTATCGACGGCGGAAGAATGGGTAAGTTTGATCAGATCGAGAACGGAGACATTGGGGGCTACAACCTGGCATACACCCAATTTCACGAATCCGATATTCCCAACTACTTTGCCTATGCCCACAACTTCGTTCTGGCGGACCGGATGTTTTCATCGATGGCCGGACCGAGTTTCCCGAATCACCTATACACGGTCGCGGCGGAGAATGAGGGAGTCATCGACAATCCCCATCCCGGCGTAGCTGCTTGGGGGTGCGACTCGGATGAGAGCCAGACTGTACTTGTTGAGCATGACACGGAGAAACCAGGGGGGCACGATGATGACCGGGTCGACGCCGAACCACCCTGTTTTGATTTTAAGACCTTGGCCGACTCACTCGAAGAAGCGCACAATTCTTGGAAGTACTATGCTCCTGCGCAAGGCCAGTATGGCTACCAGTGGTCCACGCTCGACGCCATCCGGCATATCCGCAATAGTTCGTTGTGGCCAGAAAGGGTAGTATCCGACAGTCAATTTGCTTCCGATGCCCTCAACGGGAGGCTTCCGGAGGTGAGCTGGCTGGTCACCGGCGACGCAAGCGAACATCCCCCGCATAGTACCTGCTTCGGTGAAAACTGGACGGTGCGGCAGTTGAATGCGGTCATGCAAGGGCCGGACTGGAACTCAACGGTTGTCTTCTTGACGTGGGACGATTTTGGCGGATTTTACGATCATGTACCTCCGCCTGCGCTGGGCGCGCACAGCCTTGGTCCGCGCGTGCCGTTATTGATCATTTCGCCGTATTCGCGCAAAGGCTATGTGAGCCATAGCGAATACGAGTTCTCGTCGTTTTTAAAATTTGCCGAGACACGTTTCCATTTACCGCCACTGAATGACAGGGACTCGAAGGCTGGCGATATGCTCGACAGCTTTGATTTCGAGCAACAGCCTCTGCCGTCCCTTGTTCTGCAGGAGCGCGTCTGCCCAGCTGGACCGCTTCTGAAGTGGAAACTTGCGAGATTCAAAGAGCGGTGGAAGGCGCGGCTGACGCATCCGCGGTGATTCATCTCCTGGCGTTGAGCAACAACTGGGTGTGCGCGCGACATAAAAAGTGATCCTCGAATAAAAAACTCTTCGAACTTTAATGTTTTTTTAAGGTCAGCCGGAATGAGCTAACAACAACATTCCGAACACAAATCGAACGCGTGTCTTGTAATCCTAATATGTATGCCATGCAACTTGAGGGCTTGTTATGCAACATGATTCCAGGAGAGCAATACTACTTCAAGAAAAGCCGCCTGCGGGCAGGCTGGGGTGTGTTCGATTTGTTGTCGTCATAGTGATGGTTTTCGGGCTCGAACCCATTGCATGGGGGCAGAAAGACGCGGCCAGTATCGTGGGAGTTGTCGAGGATTCTAGCGGAGCGGTTGTCCCGGCAGCACAGATCACAATCACGGACGTGGACAGGGGCGCTTCCTTTGTCACCTCGACGGATAGTTCGGGAAATTACGTGGCAAGCACCCTCAAGATTGGACGTTACACCGTGCAAGCGCGCAAGAAAGATTTCAAGACAGCAGTCATTGGCCCCTTCGACCTCCGGTTAGGGCAGCGGCGGGAAATCAAGTTCAAACTGGAAGTTGGCGCTGCAATACAAAAAGCGCAAGTCAACGCCGTTCCTGAGATAGAGTCGCAGACGTCCGATCTGGGCCAAGTTGTTGACAACCGGACGATCAACGATCTGCCCCTCAATGGCCGCAATTTCAGCCAGTTGGCGTTGCTCGCCGCCGGCATCGCCCCATCCGAGCCGGGAGCCGCCAATGAAAACAGCTATGGATTCAGTTCCAATGGCGCACGATCTTATCAAAACAACTATCTGCTCGATGGCATTGACAACAATTCCAATCTCCCTGACCTGCAGACCGGGGCCAGTTACGCCATCCAGCCTTCCGTGGATGCCGTGGAGGAGTTCAAAGTCCAGACAAGTGGATATAGCGCCGAGTTCGGACGTGGCAACGGTGCCGTCCTCAACGCTACTATCAAGTCCGGCACCAATCAGTTTCACGGTACTATCTTTGAATTTCTCCGCAACGATAAATTCGACGCGCGCAACTTCTTTGAGCGGAAACGCGGGGCTTATCAGCGCAACCAGTTCGGCGCAACCCTGGGTGGCCCGGTTCGTATTCCTCGCTTCTACGATGGCACGAACCGCAGTTTCTTCTTTGTTGACTATGAAGGCTTGCGCTTACGCCAGGAGCGGCCCCTGCGAGAGGTCGCACCCACAAAGGCTATGCGTTCGGGAGATTTCTCTGCGCAAATCGACTACACAACAGACGCGGGCGTGAATGACTGCAACGGCCAGCCGACGTTTGCCGGTGAGATCTTCAACACTCGGCTCACTCGAAATGACGGAAGCAGCCCAACGGGGCTATGCGGACTACCTTTTGGTTACGACGCTTCGGGTAAGCCCAGCAACATCATCCCAGCCAGCCTATTCGACCCGTTGGCCTTCAGCCTCATCAAGCTCTGGCCGCTTCCTAATGCTTCAGGCGCTTTCAACTACCTTGTAGGGCCTAAGGTGCAAGAGAACCAGAACAACTTCGACATCCGCTTCGATCACACCTTTTCGGATAAAGATTCCGCCTTCACCCGCTACAGTTATCAAGTTCAACCCAGCACTCACCCTGCCGTATTTCAGGCAACCGGGGGCGGGGGGAACGAAGGCACCGCTGGATTCGATCACAATTTTTCCAGCAGCGTCGCTCTCAGTGAAACTCACGTCTTCAACCCCCGGCTGGGAAACGAGATGCGTCTCGGCTACAACCGCATCGACGCGAGGCATTTCCAATTTGACGCCAACCGCAATGTTTCCGCAGAGCTTGGCATCCCTGGGGTTCCGTTTGGCCCAAAGAACGGTGGGTTGCCCTTGTTTGACTTCTCGGATGTGGGTTCTATTGGGACCCCTTTAAGCTTGCCCTCAATCCAGGTACAGAACAACTATGGTTTTTCCGACAACCTGACCCTAACGCTTGGAAAACACTCGCTCAGGGTCGGCGCGGACATTCGTAGGGAACAGTTTACGATCCTGCAGCCCGTCGCATCGCGGGGCCACCTGAACTTTGGCAACATTTTCACCGACAACCCCGCCAAGCCAGGAAGCGGGGGGTCAGGCTTCGCTTCGTTCCTCGTTGGATTGCCTGACTCGGGCGAAATCGCAAGCGTACACAATGTGGATTATCAGCGGCCCACCTACGCTTTTTACCTCCAAGACAACTACAGAGTCACGCCCGCTCTGACTGTGAACCTGGGTTTGCGCTACGACCTCTTTGCCACGGTTAAGGAAAGACGCAATCGGCAGGGTACATATGACATCGGCACCCAAACTTTGCTTGTCCCGCGGGGCCAGAACGCCAAGCTGACGCCGGCGCTGGCTAAAATCCTCCCGATCAGCGCCACTGCCGGTCGCGGTCTGGTTCCGGCTGACCTCGATAATTTCGCGCCGCGCGTCGGGGTTGCCTACAAGCTCCATGATCGCGTTGTTCTCCGCTCCAGCTACGGCATCTTTTACACGGGCTATGAAAGCGGAGGCTGGGCGAATCCCAGCGCTGGATTCAACCCCCCTTTTTCGCAAGCCCAGAGTTTTCAAATGAGATGCACGGCGGCTGCTGCGAATCCCGCAAACGGACAACCGGATTGCTCAATTCCGGGCTTCAGTCATTTCTCCAGTGGTTTTCCCCTGGATTCGTTGAGCAACCCAAACCGGCCCCAACTCTTTGGGCTCGATCCGAGCTTTCGTTCCCCTTACATGCAGCAGTGGCAACTCTCAACCCAGTACGAACTGCCATTCGACACGGTGCTGGAGATTGCCTACTCCGGATCGAAGGGCACCCGACTGTACAGCTTTTATAACGCCAACCAAGCAGCGCCCTCGCCTGACCCCACTGCGCCTACCGGGCCGCGGCGGCCGATTCCCACCATTGATGCCGCGATTTTCCAACTGAAGCCGGACGGAAACTCCGAGTACAACGGGCTTCAAGTTCGTGTCGAACACCGTTTTTCCCACGGTCTGGGACTGCTGATGACTTATACCTATGGCCACTCGCTGGACAACTCTTCGAGCGTGAACCTGCAAAGCCGGAATTTCTCGGACTTTCGCTGGTCCAAGTTCCCTAAATGGGAACATGGCAACTCGGATTTTGACGTCCGGCACCGCTTCGTTTTCAGCTATATCTACGAATTGCCGTTTGGACACGGCAAGCGTTTCGCGACCACTGGTGTCGCCAACCAGTTCTTCGGGGGCTGGCAAGTCTCCGGCATCGCTTCGCTGACTAGTGGGAACTGGTTCACGATTCTCGACTCCAGTTCGAACTTCGCCAACTCAGACGGCTCGCAGCGACCGGATACAGTGGCCAATCCCAATGCACGGTCCTGCCTTCGCGGCACTGTGTTCAACACTTGCGCCTTCGTGGACCCGCTGCTGGGTTCATTCGGAAATACACGTAAGAACACCGTTTTAGGTCCACACACGCGACTTTGGGATCTGTCTCTGATGAAGAATTTCACTCTGCCCAAGGAAACCAAGCTGCAGTTTCGCATGGAAATCTTTAACCTCCTCAACCACACCAACTTTGTCCTCAACCAGACTGGAACGGATTTGCAATCTCCGACGTTTGGATTTCCCAACCAGGCGCGCAATCCGCGGGATGTGCAGTTCGCTCTCAAGTTTTATTACTAAACAAACCAATGCAACAACATTTCACAAGGAGAGAACCACAATGAAACAAGCAACGAAACACGAGGCAACCTACAACTGGATGTTTTTGCTAGCCGCTGTCGCAACGTTCACGCTGATCGCCTTCGTAAGTCAAGCACTTGCCACGCCAAAACCCGCCGACGCCAAGGGGAAGATTTTTGCCCAAGCGCTGGTGGAAGCCACGGTCGCCAAGCATCCTGAGCTCCAAGGTCTAGGATTAGCGACCACTCCTCCGGATGGGCACTTTTGCGTCACCATCGCGGACACTGACGCCAAGGAACTTGGGGATAAATGCGACGCGGGTGAACTCGCCGTTATGAAGTCGGGTAAGGCAACCGTCGAGAAAGAAGCGGACGCCTACGATGTGACCATCCCCTTCCGACTAGGCAAAAAAACAATTGGAATCATCGGAATGGACTTCAAACTCGACCAGCAAGAAGCGGGCATCCTCGACAAGGCTAAGGCCATTGCCAAGGAGGTAGTGGACCAGATTCCCCAGAAGGCGAAGCTATTCGAAGCCGCGCAGTAAATCAACCTTGAAGCTAGGATGGCCCCGCGAGCAATGTGCCGCGGGGAGCATCTCGGCCAAGCGCTCATTTTCTTCAAAACTGCGGCGTCAAAGTGTTGATATCTCCATGGTGGTTCGGGTGGGAAAATCTATGAAAAACAAGTCGGAGCGCAGCCATCCCGACACCCTGGCTGGGGGCAATGCCATGGTGTCAGCCATTTTTGGAGCGGTAGCTGGCTTTGCTGAGTCACCAAAAGAAAAACTCGAGGCAGTTGTCCGCGCCGGGACAATCGCAGAGTCGTTTCTTTCGGGAGCAAGCGAAGGAATATCCCCTTCTGTGCCCGACATAAAAGTATTCCGAAGAAAGAGACCCAAGGCCAAGGGTTCACTGGCAGACAGAGCAGCATAGAAACATACCCACGTTATCGTGCCATTGTTGGCCTTAGCAATGGATGGAGAATAAAAGCATCATTGTAAAAGATTGGAACAAGATTATGAAACGATATTGCGTCGTAGCACTCGCCCTCTTGTTCGCAATGAACCTGTGGGCAGGCGATCCCTGGAAGCAAAAGCCCTATAAGGCTTGGAATGAAAACGACGTGCATAAGATTTTGACGTGACCGGGGGTTTTGTACCAGGTGGAATGAGAGAGAATCCACTTGGAGGAAACACGGGTCGTGCCCATCCAGAGGTATAAACCAGAGCAGATCGTGACGATGCTGCGGCAGATTGAGGTTGGTATCGCGAACGGAAAACTACCCCGCAAGCCTGCAAAGAAGCGGCGATCACAGTGCAGACGTTCTACCGCTGGCGCAAGGAATACGGCGGATTGAAGATGGACCAGACGAAGCGGCTGAAGGAACTGGAAAAAGAAAACGGCAAGCTGAAGCGGCTGGTGGCGGAGCTGTCGTTGGACAAGCAGATTTTAAAGGACATTGCGGAGGGAAACTTCTAAGCCCGGAGCGACGTCGGTGCGCCGTGGAGCACGCCCGCGAGCAGTATGCCGTGAGTGAACGGCGGGCGTGCCGTGTGGTGCGGCAGTGGCGCGGAACGCAGCGCTACTTGCCGCTGCGGCGCACGGACGAAGACGAGCTGACGCGAGCGATCCTGGCCCTGGCCACGAAGTATGGACGGTACGGGTACCGGCGCATCACGAGAAAGTTACGAGATGCGGGGTGGCCGGTGGGCAAGGATCGGGTGCAGCGGATCTGGCGACGTGAAGGGCTGAAAGTACCGCAGAGACAGCGGGCGCGAGGGCGGTTGTGGCTGGGGGATGGTTCGTGTGTGCGGATGCTCCCGGAGCGGGCGAACCACGTGTGGAGCTACGATTTTGTGCAGGCGATGACGCACGATGGGCGGGCGCTGCGCATTCTGGTGGTGATCGATGAATACACGCGGGAGTGCCTGGCGTTGCGAGTGGAGCGGCGGTTGGGGAGCTTACAGGTGATCGAAACATTGGCGGATGTGATGTTGGTGCGCGGGATTCCGGAGCATATTCGTTCGGATAACGGGCCAGAGTTTATCGCGAAGGAGTTGCGGGAGTGGCTGGGCAAGCTGGGGACGAAGACGTTATATATCGAGCCGGGGAGTCCGTGGGAGAACGGGTACTGTGAGAGCTTCAACGGAAAGCTGAGAGATGAGTTTTTGAACGGCGAGATCTTTTACTCGCTGCAGGAGGCGCAGATTCTGACGGAGAGATGGCGAGTAATACAACACGGAACGTCCGCACTCGGCGCTGGGCTACCGGCCACCGGCCCCGCAAGCCATTCTGCCGAAAGAACCGGGGGTGTGGAGATGTGGAAAACGCTTCGCGTTTCCCACATCTCCACACACCCGGCTGCGACGACGGACGAAGATCAAAAGAGGCGTTACACTAACATTCTGCTTGGTACAAAAGATCGGTCAGGTCATATTTCGTCATCGCGTGGTTCTGAAACCGGAAGCAGATCTCGAGGGTGTTACCGCCGATCAGGTGATTCAAGATGTTGTTCGCTCGGTCGAATTGCCGAAATAGCCAAGTGAGTTCTCTCCATGAGTGATTGGACAGCGATGATCCCGGCGCCGGGCGAAGGTAGAGCACGGCCCTCCAATCGGCCCTCCCGTCGCAAGCCCGTCCGCCAAGCCGGTTCACATGCACGGTCAGGCGACGCAAGACAGCACAGATGCGCATTCAGCCCACACATCGAGAGGCAGCTCGCGTAAGGTATCTTCAGGGTCACAAATCGGCGACGACGGCCCACGGGCCGGAAAATCCATGGGACGCTACGGGCTGCTTTCTTCCATCAGTGCTGCGGATCTTCCAGCCGAGCCAAGTCCGGCCCAAAGGGCGCAGCGAGTGATGAGCGGCAATGTCACCGTCAATATCCTGCCGGGGCGGCGGAATACAACACCGATCCAGCACACGCTTTTTCCACCCCCAATTTAGTCATCAAAACGGGCACGACCGTCACCTTCCTCAACACCGATGACGTGGCTCACTTCAACAAGGATGACAAGGGAGAGTTTCAGACACCGGTATTGAGAGCAGGTATGTCTTTCAACCACACGTTCCGCAAACCCGGCATTCTCCGTTCCATATAAATCAGGCTGCCCGCGACCGATGGATGCGCTTGATGAATAGTGCTGTTGGGGAAGCTGCGCTACCGGCAGAGGCCGAGCAAGTCCTACGGAAATTCTTCGACGGAATGTCGAGCTTTATGATCAATCGGGTAGAGCCTTGAGTCCGCTAGCGCAAGGCGACGCACCCGGTTGCCCGGGCGGGAGTTTCACACGCTGAAGTCCAGCGCCTTTCACGGCGCACTGTCACCAACAATTAATCGGTCGTCACAACCAAGAGAACCTTCCACTGCCCGTGCCGTTTCCGTGCCGTTAGCGCTGCATTGCATGGAACTAGCCGCGTTAGAAGCCATCTGCCGCAAGCTAACTACATAAAACTACGTTGAACGATGGTTTCGATTCCTACCGCGCCCACCATCTTTCCATTGGTTCGCTCGGCTTGCGACCCGTTCCGGCGTCGGGCGAGATCGGCTGCAATGTTTCGATCTGCTTGCTGACCGAGCTCAGGACTGGAAGATGTGCACTGCCATGTTTGTCGTATAATCCCGTTGCACGGTCGCTCACCTTCCGAGGCCCTAGCCCGTCTCCCCTGCGCCTCTCACCTGAGCGACAAATTTCTCGTAAGGCCTATGGAGAGAACCATGAATCGCCCATCGTCTGTTCGTGTAGCCCGCCTTGTTTGCCTTGGGGTGGCTTTGTTTTTCAGTATTTCACAGCTGGCGTTTTCACAAACTGAAACAATCCTTCACAGTTTCGGCGTTGTGCCCAACGACGGGATCCGTCCCCAAGCAGGGTTAGTTCGCGATGCCAAGGGTAATTTGTTCGGAGTCACAGCGATAGGTGGCAGCCACTTGTGTGGGCGGAAAAATCAGTGCGGTACTGTTTTTGAGATCACCGCGCGCGGCCAGTACAAGACGCTTTACGACTTTGCGGGTGGGGCTAATGACGTAGGGTTCCCGAATGGTGAGTTGACGCTGGATGCAGCCGGAAACCTCTATGGGGTTGCAGCAGCAGGGGGACTACATGGCTACGGAGCGATTTTTAAACTTACGCCTACTGGGAGCATCACTTATTTGCATTTCCTTAAGCCCGCGGATGGTGCGCCCGCTGGAGGGAAGTTGCTCCTGGACGCCAAGGGAAATTTGTATGGGACTGGGTCTAGCGGGCCGAAACACTGTGGGACGATTTTTGTTCTTACTAAGTCGAGCCAATTTCATGTCTTGCACGTCTTCGACGGCACTAAGGAAGGGTGTTATCCAGGGGACCTGGCTATGGACGCAAACGGGAATTTGTATGGAGTCACTGTATTCGGCACAGGCACGGCCCTAGGAATATTGTACGAACTGACGCCTGGCGGCAAGTTGGTTGTGCTGCATTCGTTTCAGTATGACGCGGGCGGAGCGAGTCCGGTGTCGCCAGTCTACGTTGATTCAACAGGCACCGTCTATGGACTAACTAACGATGGCGGAAGCTTCTTGGGCAATTGCGGTGTTTATTTGGGGGGGTGCGGTGTGGTCTATTCGATTTCCTCAGGGAATTACAAGGTATTGCACAGCTTTACCGGCGGAGCGGATGGAGCCGATCCTGTGAGAGGGCTGATTTCGGACGGAAAGGGCAAGTTGTACGGCTCAACCTGGCTGGGTGGCAACTTGACAGCTTGCATCAACGGCAATGTCGCATTAGGCTGTGGCGTGGTGTTTCAAATGAGTACCGCTGGCAACGAAACTGTGTTGTATGAATTCCAAGGCGCAAGCACAGATGGGAGCACGCCGGATGGTCTCCTAGTGCTGGATAAGGCGGGCAACCTTTATGGAACAACACTTGTTGGAGGTGCATCCGACTTGGGGACCGTCTTCAAGATAAGGTAGCGCCGCAGGAAGGCGGGGCGGTGGCCAACCCGACCAGTACGTCCCGCCGACACGCTGGCACTTAGGAGGAACCTAATGTCCCGCCGCCGTATCTTGAACGGCATTCACCGGATCCTGCGCCGGCAGATGGAAGAAGCCACGCCCGATGCCGCATGGCTGTCACGGCGAGATTGGCTCAAGTTGGGCGGAATCGCGTTCGGCGGGCTGATGCTTCCCAAGCTGAATTGGGCAAAGACTGGTTCCACATTTAGAATTGGCATTGTTGGCGCCGGAATTTCCGGCCTCGCGGCGGCACTGACCCTTCAGGATCACGGCGTTCCCTGCTCGATTTACGAAGCTTCCGCGCGATCTGGTGGGCGTATGTTTTCCAACGGCAATTTCTGGAATCAAGGCCAAGTCAGCGAGTGGTGTGGCGAGTTTATCGATAGCGACCACTATTTGCTGCGTCACCTTGCCCGCCGTTTCGGATTGAAGCTGGTGGATGTGAATGCCGCCGCGCCCAAGGGTTCCGTGGATACAAACTATTTTCTGGGCGATTACTACAACGACGCCGAACTTACCCATGATCTGCGCGCGGTTACGCCAATTCTGGACCGGCAACTGCGACAGGTTGGTCCGGTCGTACGCTACGACCATTACACGAAGGCGGGTTATCACTTCGATCATCTGACCGCTTACGATTGGATTGAAACCTATGTGCCGGGCGGGCATGGCTCGCGGTTGGGACGGTTATTGGATTTAGGCGTGGTCACCCTGAATGGCCTCGACAGCAGCCGGCAAAGTTCGCTGAATCTGATTTTGCCCATTTCTTCCGATGAGCGTTTTCACACGCAAGGCGGAAATGAGCAGATTCCAGCGGCGATTGCGAAGAGCCTGCCTGCGGGAACCCTCAATTTGGGCTGGCGTCTGCAAGCGGTCGTCGCGAACAGCGACAAGACGGTGACGCTGACATTTTCCACGCCTTCGGGGATGGAAGAAGCGACCTTCGATTTTGTGATCCTCGCGCTACCGTTTAGCGTGCTCCGTAAACTCGACCTGAGCCATGCTGGTTTTGACTCGCTGAAGATGACGGCCATACGAGAACTTGGCTATGGAACGGATTCCAAACTGGTTCTGCAATTTGATGCTCGGTACTGGAATCGCAAGGGCCCATGGCCTGGCGTGAGTGATGGATTTCTGGGGACCGACCGTCCTCTCCAGAGTGCCTGGGATAGCAGCCGCGCCGAATCCGGCTCTGACGGACTCCTGACCAACTACACGGGCGGAACGCCAGGAGCGGCGTATCGGCCTGACAGTCCCTACACCACCAGCGAGTCCGCGGTGACCGGCGAGTATGCGCGCGATCTTATTGAGCAATTGGAACAAGTCTGGCCCGGAATTGCAGAACATTATCAGGGTTTAGCCGCTCTGAGCTATCCCACAGGCGATCCCAATTTTCTCGGCAGCTATAGCGCATATAAAGTCGGGCAGTTTACCTCGTTCAGCGGATATGAGGGTGTTCCACAAGGCAACGTATTCTTCGGAGGCGAGCACACTTCGGAAAACTTCCAAGGGTATATGGAAGGCGGCGCGGAGGAAGGGCGGCGCGCTGCGCTCCAGGTGCTGGCTGCAGCGAATTGAGCTGTGGGTTGTGCCGAAAGAATGCGGGTAGGTGGCGTGAAAATGTTCATGACAGACCAGCAAAAAGCTTTGTAACAAATCCGTAACATTCTGCGATCTGCGACTCCTTCCGCATGTTGGCGGGGTAGCTTCCTCCGCCTTCCAAAACAGAAATAGTCTTGTTAGGATTTCAGCGATTCTCCCGTGTTTGTTCCGACCTTAACTGTTCAGTGAGGTGGTTGTGAAGCAATCCCGCCGGTTCCATTGTTGTTTGGACCGCGGCAGCGAGTATGCCGACGCCTAGAGGAGGATTGGCTGCCGCTATTGCCTCCTCCTGTTGTGCCGACCACTACATCGACTCCGACTCCAGCACGTCCTGGATTCGTCTGGTGCCGACCTCGGGTGCAAAGCCTGTTGAGACGGGTCGCTAGAGTGACCGATGCGCGAGTCTTGCCTGACATCGACGACCTAGCTCTATTGGAGGGAAGGCGAACAAGAGCAGCGTTTGCCTACAGCGATCTGCACGGCTTCACCAAGCTAGTTACGACCCAACCTGAGAATAAGAGCTTCGTTTTTCTCAATACGTTTATCCATATAGCCAACGTGTTAACGAAGCACTATAAGGGTGAGGTGATGGAAGTCGCGGGAGACCGGGTGCTCTCGGTTTTCCACCGGCCTTTAGGTGACCTGTCGAACGAGCCGGTTGAAGATGCTGTGAAGTTTGCGCTGTGGCTCCAGACGGTCTTCAACGGGGTTATAGCTCCGGCGTTCACCGGCGCATTTCGCCAGCTAAGTCTCGGGATCGGGATCGACTAAAACCATTGCACTCGAGCCCGAAGTCGTCATCCTCGATTTTCGCATGCCCGAGTTGAATGGACTGGAGGCAACACGGCAGATTCTGAAAGCTAGACCTGATACCCAGATACTGATCTTTACCGTGCAGGACTCCGACCATCTCGTGCTGGAAGTCCTTAACGCAGGCGCGCGTGGCTTCTTACTGAAATCCGATGCGGGCGGCGAACTCCTTTCCGCTCTCGAGGCTTTCCAGCAGGGGCGGACCTATTTCACTCCTACGGTGGCCGCCATGCTGCTGGACAGTTACCTCGGCAACACGCCCGGGATAGCGGAGCCCGACACGTCGGGCCGTTTGAACTCACTTGAACGAGAGATCGTGCAACTGATTGTGAAGGGTAAGACCTCTAAGGATATTGCTTCGGTCTTGAACCTCAGCGCAAAAACGGTGGAAGCGCAACGAGCCAATGTGATGCGCAAGCTGGCCGTTGATTCCATCAGCGACTTGGTTCTCTATGCCGTCCGAAACGGAATCGTTCATGTAGAGCACCCGACATCTGACGCATCGTGCGCTCGAGAACCGTCGTCCTGATTTCGTCGTAAGCGTATGTGAGAGTCAGACTGCCTCCTAGAGCCTATTGCACTAAGACCGAGCGAACGGGCTCTGCAAGACTCACTCTTCTCATTTTGGGATGACGCTGCAATCCCACATGGCCTCGCATTGGAGTGCGGTGCAGCTCGCCAAGTTCGAATCTTGGTCACTATCAAACACCACAAAGAGAATGTCTGATGTTGCAAAATATTCCGGATTGCGCCCGCTCACGAATCCCACTGTGTCAGAGCTCCCGCCAAAGTATTTTCCGTAAAGGAGGCGGCCGTTTTTTAAGGCGATCGAATCCGAGTGGGCGCCGATGCTAAGGAGCGCGATCATGACAAATCGACTTCGCAATAGCCTTCACGAGTTTCATTCAACCACCTCCTGCAGCTTTTCAGTGTTTTCGCCCTTCTTTGAGACAGCGAGAAGCAACCGCTCCGAGGTGGCTGTAGCGCTTCTCCGTTTGCCTGATCTGGGATGAAAGATGGAAGATTCTTCCTCAAGAATATCTGCGGCACGCTAGGGGTGTTTCCATCCTGTGACCAGAGTAGTTTATGGATATGAACCCCTTAGAAGCGATGCAGGAATCCGCCTTTAAATTAGGTGGCCACTCAGCCTTGAATGTCTGTTCTTTGTTGGGGCTCGATTCTACGGAATGTTTACAGTGACTTCTGGTGTTCCATAGGGCGCACACCGGATGGTCAGAGTCATCGGATGAGCTTTAAGGTTCAACTTGAAGCAATATAAGGCCAACCGATGAGCAAGAGAAAAGGAGATTCTCCAGTATGAGCGACAATTCCAATGCCCTAGCCCAAAGCAGTTCCGACGCCCACATGGTCAGATCGGCCCAAGAGGGCAATGTCGAAGCCTTCATCGAATTGTTTAATACGAACCGCGCTAAGATTTATGCCCTCTGTCTCCGAATGACGAGCAGCACAGTCGAGTCTGAGGATCTGACTCAAGAAGCTTTTTTGCGGGCATTTCGCAAACTGGAGTCGTTCCGCGGCGATTCGGCGCTTTCCACCTGGCTCTATCGTGTAGCGATTAACACTGTTCTCATGCATTTCCGCACGCAGGGACGGCGGCGGCGATCGATGGATCGGTCCGTTAGTACCGAGACGGACAGTCTTGAACGAGAATGTGGGAGCCTGGATAAGGGTTTAGATTCTTCCGTCGATCGAATCGCGCTCTCGCGTGCAATGGAGCAACTTCCGGAAGGATGCCGAACGATTTTCACATTGCACGAAATCGAAGGGTTCGGTCATCACGAGATTGCGCGCATTCAATCCTGCACGGTGGGCAACTCAAAATCGCAACTTCACAGAGCGAAGACAAAACTGCGGGAATTGCTAAAATATCGAAACCTATCCCCGCCAGCATCAGCCACTGCAACTAGACCAGCAATCACGCCTGCGTTCTGCCAATCGTAGCTTGATGTCGGAGACGAGGGTGAACGCATGCCCACAAACAGAGGAAGATTTCCTAAGACACACACTGAGCAAAGGAGCTGACTATGAACGCCTCCCTGAATCCCAATCCTTCCCAAGACGAACCGCCGCAGCTTACAAACGGAATGATCGCAACGTTCGATGCAGCTGATGATTTGAGCTCTGCCTTAGCTGCCTTGAATCAAGACGGGTTCGGAAGCCACCAAATTTCCATCTTTTTTGGCAAAGATGGGTATGAGAGTTTCGACCCTGAAGGAACTCATCACACGTTGGGAGTACGTGTGACGCGGCTTCTTCAGTCGTTTGCTGGAGAAGAGAAAGCCCTGCAGGATGCCGCTGATGCTTTGCAGCAGGGACAGGCGTTGATCTCCGTGCACACTGACGGTTCGGAAGCACAGAAGAATGCTGTCGAGACCGCGCTGAAAGCCAACCATGCGCGAAACCTCCATTTTTTTGGCCGCTGGGCCATTGAACATCTGTGAATGCGGGAGACGAAATGAATCAACATTCCGACATCCGAGACAGTGTGAATCAGCCCGGAGCGCCTCATAAATGCTCTCACGTTGTAGGGGTAATCGCGAATGGATCAGGGATTCCGGTAGTGCCTCAGTTTGAAAACTGAGGCACTACCGGGATTCCACTTGAGTCCAAACCTTGGGATCACACTCAATTTGGGTGTGAGCCTTCATGAAAACACGGTCGTACCAGGGGTACTGCCTGCAGTCGATCGGATTCCCTTTGTAGTCGAAGCGAAAATTTCCGATAATGTGCGTACGTGTCGGATCGGCAGCGCGGATCTCGGGTTCGCCGTGCAGCAAGCCGTTCAGCTGATAGAAATTTGCGGCCTCGGCTACATTGGCGGGAATGCCTTTATCCTTCTCGCCGCGCTTGGGGACACTATCCACCTGAACGGTGAGCAACACTGGAATGCCTTCTCTTTCTAGTTCTCGCGCTAGCATAACGGTTTCCGAAGCGCCCCAGCTATGTCCGTAGAGAATGATGCGGGCGTTCCGCTTTTCTTCGACCGATAGTGTACCGTCGCGGTCGGTGTCCACAAATCGCACGATTTCCGCGTGGGCTTTTTCCCTGCGATGACTCTCGATAACCTCGACATGCACGCCCGATGGGTAGTCCTGGCGCAGATGCGCACCGACTTGGACCACGCTATGGACCATGTCCTCGTGCCTGACAAATCCACCGACGAATCCGATGACCATGACTGGCGCCGTCGTGAAAGCGGACGATGTACTAACGGGGCGTGCCGAGCCCGCGCGAGTGACGGCAGGGAAGAGGAAAAGAATAAACGAAACAATGCGGATTGAAGTGTGGATATCGTGACTCACAAAGGGCAGCTGTTTTTGATAGTTATCCTCCTGTGCCGAAACAACTCCCCTCATTTCAGCGGCGAACGTCTCCGCTCCACTCCTCCCGAACTGCTGGAATTTCTGGAATGCTACTGCCACAGCGCCATTACTCTCACTGAGAATGCAAGTGGAGGCAACATTCGGTAGTGGTGCCGTTCGAACTGCACCACTACCCAACATTCCTAAGCCTTTGGCTCAGAAACAGGGATCATCTATGCTGGACTGGCACGCAGGGACGAATCGACGGCTAACCCGACATAGGCGTCCGCATCTCTCCGCCAATCTTCAAATGAAGGGTAGGGGTTTGGCAGGTGCACCCCCCAGACCTGATCGCAATGGTCTGCGTATTCCATCGTGCGAATCGCCCGCGGGTGGCTGTGTACTTCGATAAGAATGGCGTCGAACCATCCTTCAGCCTTTGCATGCTGGAAGAGGTGGTCGGCGATCCAGCACATGAGTTGGTCCCAGCCTTGCGAAGTAGCTTTGTTGTCATGTCCGCATGCGCTGCCGATTAGGCGCAAGAATCCAGGACAACGGGACTCTAGCTCGTGTCGAACTTCTGCGCGGAGTTGGAATGAACGTTCCAGTGCTGGTCGAGCCCAATAGGCGAAAGCCTCCCAGTCCATGTATTGAGAGGCCGCCACGGCTAGGCAGTCCGGGTCCACGAGCTTAGAAGTCGCTCTGGCTCTTCTCTCACTGGGCACGAGATGGGCCGTGTCATCACATTGCGACGCTATGCCTTTCCATTCCTCGAACGAGGGATACGGGATCGGTTTGGCTCGTCTCCACTTCTCTACGGACTCCGACCAGCAGACTTCGGCTCGCTGGTAGCACGGATCTCGCACGGCATAATACGTAATCGCGTTGAACCAACCTTCGTTCTTGGCAAAGCCAAAGATGCGCTCATCAATCCAATCCTCCAGGCGGAGAGCCAAAGGCTTCTCTTTCTCGGCCTTCGCCGTGAGTGTCTTGTCGCGTTCCAGAAATCCTGGACAACGCTCCTTCAGAATATCAACGAGCCAATCCGGGATTTGTTCCTCGACTTCCAAGATCGAGCGGACCCACAGGTAGAACTCCTGCCAGTCGATGTACTGAGTGCGTGAATCCAGCAGGCGTTGCCAAGGGATACGGCGGGCTTGGTCGTCTGCACGCTCTCTGGCTAGGCGCTGGAGTTGGACGGCTGTGTTGCGCATCGGGGGAAGTTTCGCCTTCTTCAACCGCAATCTCCGGGGAACACATAGCTCCCGATAACCGTCAGCTGTGACTCTGCGGTCTTCTGCGTCGAGTCTACTCAAATTGGCCAGACGTGCAACCGACTCATTCATTGGGCCATCGGCACTGACTTTGGCATTCGTCGTTGCTGGCAGAATAGGCAATTCGAGGTTTACGAGTCCTCGTTATGCTCTATGCGGTCGACGGTAGCAGCTTAAGAAGGAGATGACGGATGGCATCGGGGTGGTGCTGGCCGGCGTCGCCGATGAGCGTGTAGGACCGCTCGAATCCTTTCGGTCCCTCGATTTTCAATTCCCAGTTGTCATTCTCCCGCGAGCCGACAATTGAAACGCGCCATTCCCCTGGTCGATCGCTCAGCACATGCTCGATCACGAGCGCAATTTCTGCACGCGCTCCTGAATTGCCGGTATTCTGCATCTCGACCACGACCGCCATAATGTCTCCTTTATTTTAGTGACGCAGACGCGGGTGGAACCTTGGTTTTGTCGATTTCGGTTTTCCAATATGCTGTGTCGGCAAGCTCATTTCTGTGTCGGCGAGAAGAGGGGAGGGAACAGATGCTCCTCCTTGAAGTGTTTTGCTAGACTGAGAGTCCATGTGCGGACGATACCGCCTCACTGCGAAGGAGCGCTACCTCCGCGACCATTTTGGTCTCGACGAGGATCTGTCTTGGGCGCCACGTTGGAACATTGCTCCGACGCAGCCGGTTCCTATCATCCGTCAACACCCCAAGGAACCGAAGCGCACTTTTGGTTTGGTCCGTTGGGGGCTGATCCCCTATTGGGCCAAAGACCCGTCCATCGGATTCAAGACCATCAACGGCATGTCGGAGACTGCAGCGGAGAAGCCCGCCTTCCGTGACGCCATGAAACGCCGCCGTTGCTTGATTCCCGCAGACGGC
>Ga0209068_10000134_pt1 | contig 45150 bp, 46 predicted proteins | sample ColStrG_CSR_2012_FD_187200 | JGI IMG/M metagenome (GOLD analysis project Ga0209068, IMG submission 187200) | Freshwater sediment microbial communities in response to fracking from Pennsylvania, USA - Cold Stream Run_MetaG_CSR_2012 (SPAdes)... | ecosystem: Environmental > Aquatic > Freshwater >...
CTGTACCGTCAAGGTAAACTTAGATCTCTGTCGGTAGTACATGACATGTCCGCTTGAGATAGCAGATGATATGTCCGCTTTGCGGGCGGTTAGGATGGGAGACCATGCGGAGCATGAGCTTATCCGAGGGCCGCGATGGAGCGGACATAACGGGGGACCTACGGGACGTTCACCGGTTTTCCCGGCTATGACGCAGCTTCACGAGTTTAAAGGTTGCGGGAAAGACCGGTGGTTGTTCGCGTCCGCGATTGGACGTGACCTTTGATCGATTCCCACCCTTCGAAAATCGCGGAATCCGGTAGGCCCGCAGTTTTCGACGGCTGGCCGTTCGCGCTTGCCAGCAGCACCTCCCGGCACCACTCCCCGAGCGACCGCCTGCTCGTCTGCGCCGCCGCGTCCAGTTGCGCGTACTCCTCTTCGCTCACTTTGAAACCGATGGTTCGGTCAAGCGAAGCTTTGGCTGGCGAGTTTAGCGAAGAAAAAGCGCAAAATTGCGCAAACGCCTCTTATCGCCGTCAGTGAGCAGGCGTCATACTGCGCAGGTGGATTCATCAGCGTCAGTGGCGGAAGATAGCGTCGCCGGATTAAACAAGGTTTGGGGCGGGCGGGAAGTGAAGTCTCGATACTTGGCGATAAATCTCTATTACACTCATTGATCGAATCGTGGATAGTCTTACGTCTTTATCCTATTGCGATGAACTCGGCGTGCTTTTCTGGTCTTTGTCTCTCTTCTGGTCTTTGCCCTAAGGAACACCCAGAGAATTCCCGCTAGCTAGGCGGGCGTGTGTTCGAACGGCAGCTTGGTGTAGCGCGCCTTGTCGACTTCGATTACGAGGGCCACTCTTCCCTCGGGGCCGCGAAGCGGGAACGGCTTGCCCGTGTACTTGATCGAGATTGGGTCCAGGTACTTAAAGTCGCTATCGGGGCGACGTTCGATCACGCGCCCTCGAAGCTGGGCTTCCTTGTACGGGTCGTGGAAGTCGACGATGGAAAGCGAGACACGCGGATCGCGCTTCGTGTTCTTTCCTTTGAGCGAGCTTTCGCCGGTACAGATAAGGACTCGGTCATCTTCACGGCCGACCCAAACGGGTACGCTCTGCGGTAAGCCATCAGGCATGAGAGTAGCGAGATGGGCAAAGTTGGGACCATCGAGCAGCGCTCGGATTTCGTTGGAAAGGGCAATCGCCATTGAACTGTCCTCGACAAGGGATTTTGACCAAATTTACCATTTCGAGGGTCGGAGGATGGGGCGGCTAATCACGGACTGTGTGGGGGCGGGTCTCAGACCCGCCCGGTCGAGCGATGCTCGACAATCTTTGCGGTCTAATGCTCCTCGCATCTTTAGCCGAGTTGCGCTCGGCCTGGCCGGGTCAAAGACCCGGCCCCACGCAGTTCTTGCTTGCCCCTCGCTATTTCGCAACAAGCCCACCTCAGCGGCTTTAAGCCGCAGTTTGATCGAGCTTGCTGCTGGCACGACTGAAGTCGTGCCCTTCCCGTAACCTTCCGCCTTCCATCGCTCGAGAATCGCTCTACATCCGCAGAAAATTCTCCACCAGTTTCTTGCCCGCCGCCGTCAGTACGCTCTCGGGATGGAACTGCACACCCTCGATGGGAAACTTCCGGTGCCGCAAACCCATAATGGTGCGTGATCCATCGCGCTCGATGGTGTAGGCGCTCACCTCCAGATCGGACGGCAGGTTTTTTTCTTCCACGATCAGGGAGTGATAGCGCGTTGCCGTCATGGGGGCCGGCAGACCATCGAATATAGTCTTGCCGTCGTGCTGCACTTCGCTGGTTTTGCCATGCATCAGATGCGGCGCGCGCACCACATTGCCCCCGAAGGCCGCCCCAATTGCTTGATGTCCCAGACAGACTCCCAGCAATGGCACCTTGCCCGCGAAGTGCCGGATCAAGGGAATAGTGATTCCCGCTTCCTGCGGCGTGCACGGTCCGGGCGAAAGCACAATCCGCTCCGGACGCATCGCCTCCACTTCTGCCGGCGTTACCTGGTCATTCCGGCGTACTTTGACCTCCGCTCCCAGTTCCCCCAGGTACTGGACCAGGTTGTAAGTAAACGAATCGTAATTGTCGAGTACGAAGACCATACGCTGACAGATCAGCCTTTAGCTTATACCAGGGGGAAAAACACCGCCGAGGCTCGTCGAGAACTGGACGTTATGCCGATTGAAGTTCTTCTCTGCGATCTTTGCGTTGACTTCGCGAACTTTGCGGTTAAAGTCTTTCAAGCTGGTAAAGCCAACAAATCAGCCCATGGTTGCAGATGTCGGACATTCATGTTGTAAAACTTTGCAGGGTAAGGTAAACCTCATCGTCCACCCGCATCTTCGCAGCACGCGGAATCTCGAATCAAAACATGCCAAAAGTACAGTCTTGACACGCCGGACTCAAGACGCCATGCTTATGCAGCCTCACGGAGAGCTCATGGCCGAAGCCGAACCTGAGAAGCGGGCCACCCGCCGTTTTGCGTTGCGCCTGCCCGTGGCCGTCACTTATACAGACAACGGATCGCAGGAGAAATCGGCGCAGACGCGCGACGTCAGTGCGCGCGGCATTTGCTTTTACGTGGATTCGGCAATCGCCCCAGGTTCGGTCATCGAATTCACCCTGACCCTTCCGCCTGAAATTACGCTCACCGAAAGTATCCGGGTGCGCTGCAAAGGTAAAGTAGTACGAGTTGATGATGGCGATGGCAAAGTAGCCGTCGCCGCCGTAATCGACGAATACGAATTCCTCGCCGAACCCTAGAACCGGACTTCGGACCTCAGGCGCCAGACCTCAGGCGCTAGACCTTAGGCGTGTCCTCAGGATTTCTGCCTCTCCAGACCTCGGCTTCTTCAGGCCACACCTGCGCACGTACCACCACCGCCCACGTAGGGGCGGGTGTCCCACCCGCCCAGCCGAGCAAAGCTCGGCAGTTTTCCACGAATCGCCCAGGAATCCGCCGAGTAATTCACTCTGTCTATCTCGTTCTCGTCCGAGGTCTAAAGTCAAAGCTCCAGGCCAGAGGTCTGACGACCGACGCCCGCGGTCCGACGCCGGCCCGACCCCGACGTCCGCCTTCCGTCACTTCTCCCGGGCCGAGCCGCGGTGATATCGTTCTATCTACAGAACCCTTTCCCCGAGAGATTACGTCTTTGCCGCGCATTGCCTGCCAAATTTTCCGGCTTTCGCTGCTGGTGGGATCGCTGGGTGCTTTAGGCCTGGCACAATCGTCGCCCGCTTCGCCCGGACCCAAGCCGGGTTCCGCGGCCATACTGCGCTCGGTGAGAGTAATCTCTGACGCGGAGGGACCCGCGGTCGAGATCATCTGCAGCCAGCCCGCGAATCCTACGATTGAAAGCCTCGAGAGCCCGCCGCGTCTGGTGATCGACCTCTCGAACACACGGACGCTGTTGCCGAACAAACGAATTGCGGTCGGCAGCGAGCAGATCAGCCGAGTGCGAATCAATCAGTTTCAGGACTCGCCGCCGGTAACCCGCGTGGTCGTGGACCTGCTCCGTCCCGTGGGTTACAGCACGGATGGAGCCGGCCAGCGACTGCTGGTACACCTGCACCCCATGGCAGAAGCGAGGCAGGCAATTCCTGAACCGCCATCTGTGACTGCCCTCACAAAAGGGGCGGAGCCGGCAGTCGTTCCGGTTGCATCGGCGAGTTCAGGAGCCGTGGTCGAGGCAGGAAGCCGGATGGCGGGTGACTCCTCCGTGACCGCAGGCACGGAAACTACCGTCTTGCATCTGGCCCGCGGAGGCGAAGTGCGCGTGTGCCCCGGGACTACTTTATCAGTCACGACTTCGCAAAGTGGCCGCGACCTGATGCTGGGCATGAGCACAGGCGCCCTGGAAGCAAATTACACTCTGAAGGCTTCCGGAGATTCGGTACTCACACCAGACTTCCGCATGCTACTCGCCGGATCGGGCGAGTTCCATTACGCTATCAGCGCCGACGCGCGTGGCAACACCTGCGTCCGCGCCCTGCCCGGAAATACGGCTTCCGTGATCGTTTCTGAACTGATGGGCGATGGCACCTACCAGGTGAAACCCAACGAGCAGGTAGTCTTCCGCTCCGGACGACTCAACCTGATCGATGCTACCGTGCCCGATGAGTGTGGCTGTCCCGCTCCGCCGATTCCGGCGATGCGTGCCGCGGCCGAACCTGTACCGACAGTTTCAGAGAAGGACCTCCCGCCGGCGCTGCATCTGGCGCAACCCGGAGACGAAGCCAAACCAGTGCCGCCGGCACCGTCACCATCCGGGATGTCGTTGCGTGAGGCGCCCAACTCGCAAGTCACGCTCACCGTGACTCCCCCAGATACCGCCGAATTGCCCGCGCCCGAACCCGGCGCGCCTCACGTGCAGGTAGAAGCTCCGTTTGTTTTCCGGGCCTCCGACTCGCCCCGGTCATCGGCGCCCGACCTCGACCCAGGCACGCTGCCGATGTCGCATTCCAGCAGCCAGGCCCCCCTGCTCATGACGGCGGAACCCCCGCCGGAGGACCCCAAGGACCGCAAAAGCGCCATGGGTAAGGTAAAGGGATTCTTCGCACGGCTGTTCAAGTGAGGCGGGCGCCAGACCTCAGACCTCGGACCCGCATCCGTCTCGGACTTCAGGAGCTGGGTGGAGCAGCGCTTTAGCGCTGCATCAAAAGGTCTCAATTCCGACCGGCTTCAGCCCCTGAGGTAACCGCGAGAAATGTGCCGCTTGTTTCTCAAGCCGGCCCGGGTCACAAACTAAGCCTGACGCCCGAGGTCCGAAGCCCGAAGCCCGCTTTTCTACCGCCGCATGGCTTTGGTCAGCGGGGACACTCTTTCCTTGAGCTCATCGGCGATCTCCGCGCCCCGTTCCATGGCCTCTTCGGCAAATTCCTTGGCCTCGTCGGTCCACTCCTCCACCGTCTCTTTGGCGTTTTCGTAAGTCCGGCGCAGATCTTTTCTCATCTGCTTGCCGGCTTTGGGGGCGAGCAAGAGGCCGAGCAGGGCGCCGGCGCCCAACCCGATCAGCAAAAAGGTCACGGCGGTCCCGGCGGAGCTGCCGCCTTCTGAAGCCTCGTAATTTCCAGTACGCATAAAGGATCCTTTCAAAGTCGATTCGGTTTGATTCCGTTGCTTTGATTCTAGCTGCCTGTGCGCGGTCCGCGGCTGTCTTTCTGGGTTTTTCCGCGTAACCCTTCCGGTTCGGTTCCCAAATCAGCTCAAGCCCGTGTAAAATTGAGCAGTTGACCCCTCGTGTCCGGCGGAAATGTGGCCTGCCCGCCTTCCGTCGGCGATACTGTCATCGCACGACGAGAGTCGCAATCACGCAATAATTTGGCCAAGGAGACTTACCCAGCAATGGCTATCCCCGCCACGCAGCTTCGCCCCGGCATGATCATCAAGCACAACAATGACTTGCATTCCGTTTTCAGCGTCGAGCACCGCACCCCGGGCAACCTGCGCGCCTTTATCCAGGCTAAGCTGCGCAACCTGCGGACCGGCGCCATGTTCGAGCATCGCTTCCGTTCCCCCGATCCCATCGAGAAAATCAATGTCGACGAAGTCGAGATGGAATTTCTCTACGCCGACGGCGACAGCTATTACTTCATGGACACCACCAACTTCGAGCAAACCCACCTGTCGAAGGAAATTCTGGGTGACGCCGTGGATTACCTCATTTCCAATCTACAGATCAAAGTCGAATTCTTCGATGGCAAAGCCGTGGGCATCGAGTTGCCGCAAACAGTTGAGCTGACCGTGGTCGAAACTGAGCCCGGACTGAAGAGCGCCACCGCCTCCAGCGTTACCAAGCCGGCAAAGACCGAGACGGGTTTGGTGGTACAGGTTCCGCCGTTCATCAACGAGGGCGAAAAAATCCGCGTAGACACCGCGGAAGGCGCGTATCTGTCGCGAGCGTAAACGGGATGTTTAAAGTTAGAGATGCCTTCCACTGAAAATGCCACTCAGGCCCGCCGCTTCCTCGTCCGCGGACGGGTGCAGGGCGTGGGCTTTCGCTGGTTCGTGGAGCGTGAAGCGCACCTCCTCGGCATCGCTGGATGGGTGCGCAATAACGCCGACGGCAGTGTGGAAGTTCTCGCCATTGGATCGCGCGAACAGCTGCTCGGCCTGCAGTCGCGGCTGCGCCAGGGCCCCCGTGCCGCGCGGGTGGATGATGTCGAGGAACGAGAAACCAAGCCAGTCGCCGGCCTCACAACTTTCCGTATTGAAGGAGCCTGGTAAATGCCGAACCCCGCGTCACAGCCATCGCGGCTCGACTGCGAGCCGCTGAAGAAGCTGATCCGCGAAGTTCCCGATTTCCCCAAGAAGGGCATCCTCTTCTACGACATCACCACCCTGCTCAAGGACAAGCTCGGCCTGGCCACACTGATCGATGCGCTGGCGGAACACTACATCAAACAGGACATCGATCTCGTGCTGGGCATGGAAGCGCGCGGTTTCATCTTCGCGCCAGCACTCGCGTATCGCCTCAATGCGGGCTTCGTCCCCTTACGTAAGCCCGGCAAACTTCCCGCTGCCACTGCGAAGTTTGACTACGCGCTGGAATATGGCACCAACACTCTGGAGATCCACCGGGACGCTATCCAGAAAGGCCAACGCGTGCTGATTGTCGACGACCTGCTGGCTACTGGTGGCACCGCCGAAGCCACGGCCAAGCTGGCCCACTCGCTGGGTGCGGAAATTGCCGGGCTGAGCTTCGTCGTCGAACTCGACTTCCTCAACGGGCGCGACCGGTTGAAAGAGTACGACGTCTTCTCGTTGCTGCACTACGACCAGTAAGTCATTTGCCGTAGTCTCGACAATGGCAGAATGCGGCGGTTTATTAACTCGAGAACAGAGAACTGACAACCAGGAACTGACAACTGAATGCTCTGAAAACCAGTTTCCAGTTCTGAGATCTCAGTTCGCAGTCGATGATTATCAGTCTCAAGTCGGCCCCGGTGGTTGTTCCCGATCTAGGCCGACTCGCCGATCACCAGCCGTGCCCCCTTCGGCAGATACGACTTCCTCCGGAACCAGTCCTCCATCGCGTCTTTCAGTTCGTTGATAGGTACTGCGGTCCCGATTTCCATCGCGCCATCGGTAACGGGGAGGGTGTTATCAAATACGCTGGCGTTGGTGAAATTGCGCATGGAAAAACTATCCAGCCACTTCAGCGGACAAGGCAGGCGCCGTCCGCTCTCCTCGTATTCCACGCGAATCCTGCGGGCAAACATCAGTTGCATTTAACCATAGCCACGGTCCATGTGGGGACAGCCGTCGCTAGTTCTCCCACGGTCATTCCGGAACATGATTGGGACATATGGTTTCCAGGTTTGATGCGGCAGCAGAGCCGGACTATTGCAAGAAATGACAGAAACCGACGTGGAAGTTTAAGCCTCGATCGCCCCTGCCCAGTATCGCGGGCGCAAGCGTAAGTCTAATGGTTACAGCTTGTTAGCCATCTTTTTGTTTTGCTTACCTGGGGATGACGAGCATTCCGGCAACTTCTCTGGCAGAATGGAATGTACAAACTTATTATTCCAGCGTCGACGACCTAACCCCTGTTCCAGGATGGCTATGAAAACTGCACGTTCGCGCGGACCACTCACGCGCAACATCCACCTCATCAAGTGGGTCGAAAAAACTGCCGAATTAACCAAACCGAAGGCTATCCACTGGGTGGACGGCTCGCAGGCGGAATACGACAAACTCTGCCGCGACATGGTGGCCACCGGCTCATTTATCAAGCTGAACGAGGATTTGTGGCCGGGATGTTTCCTCGCCCGCTCCGACCCCAGCGATGTGGCCCGCGTCGAGGACCGCACATTTATTTGTTCCTTGTCGAAAGACAACGCCGGTCCCACCAACAACTGGGAAAACCCCTACGTCATGCGGCGCAAGTTGAAGGAGAAATTCAACGGCGCCATGCAGGGGCGCACCATGTACGTGTTGCCCTTCAGCATGGGCCCGGTGGGCGGAGCCATGTCGCAGATCGGCGTAGAGCTCACCGATTCGCCTTACGTAGTCGCGAATATGCGAATCATGGCCCGCATTGGGATCGACGTCTTCAAGGAAATCGACAAAGACGAGCAACGCGTGGTGCCCTGCATCCACAGCGTAGGGGCGCCGCTGACCCCCGGACAGAAAGACGTCACCTGGCCGTGCAATCCCGAAAAATATATCGTCCACTTTCCGGAGACGCGTGAAATCTGGTCTTTCGGTTCGGGATACGGTGGGAATGCACTGTTAGGCAAGAAGTGCTTTGCCCTGCGCATCGCTTCCAACATTGCGCGCGACGAGGGCTGGATGGCGGAGCACATGCTCATCCTGGGCGTGGAAGATCCCAAGGGCAAGAAAACCTATGTGGCGGCTGCCTTCCCCAGTTCATGCGGCAAGACGAACTTCGCCATGATGGTGCCGCCCAAGGGACTAAGCGACTGGAAAATCTGGACGGTCGGGGATGACATCGCCTGGATCAAGCCCGACGCGGACGGCTGTTTGCGTGCCATCAATCCGGAAGCCGGATTCTTTGGCGTAGCGCCCGGGACGTCGCAGAAAACCAATCCCAACGCGATGGCTACACTATCGCGCAACACCATCTTCACCAACGTGGCGCTCACTCCCGAAGGCGGTGTGTGGTGGGAGGGCATGACCGACGAGCCACCCGCCGAATTGCAGGACTGGCAAGGAAGAGTTTGGACGCCGGAAATCGCGAAAGCCACGGGCGCCAAGGCCGCGCATCCGAATGCCCGGTTCACCGCTCCCGCTTCGCAGTGTCCGACCATAGACGAGGCCTGGGAAGATCCCAGCGGAGTGCCCATCGGCGCCATCATTTTCGGCGGCCGTCGCGCCAGCACCATTCCGCTCATCTACCAGGCGTTTAACTGGAGCGCCGGAGTCTACGTCGGGGCCACTCTGAGTTCGGAGACGACCGCTGCGGCCGGCGGAGAACTCGGCAAGGTCCGTCGTGATCCCATGGCCATGCTCCCCTTCTGCGGCTACCACATGGGCGATTATTTCCGGCACTGGATCAAAATGCAGCGCAGGTTGAGCAGGACGCCCCGCATTTTCCACGTGAACTGGTTTCGGAAGGATGCCGAGGGCAACTTCCTGTGGCCGGGATTCCGTGACAACATGCGCGTGCTCAAGTGGATCGTGGACCGGGTCAACGGCCGCGCCCAGGGTAAGGAGACGCCAATCGGCTGGACTCCGCATTACGAAGACATCGAGTGGAAGGGCTTGGATTTCTCCAAAGAGAAATTTGAGACGCTGCAAGCTGTAGACAGAGCAGCGTGGCGCTCCGAAGTGGTCGGCCACGAAGAACTGTTCATTCTTCTGCACGCCCATCTTCCGCCCGAGATGATTTACGAACGCGAACTGCTGATTTGCAGACTCTGACGCAAATAAGAGCGATGGAGAGACGGGCGTCTCGACCGTCAGGAGTGCTCATAAGACGGGCGGGACGCCCGTCTTCCATTGAATCTAGCTTACCGCCTGGGCTTCCGGCTGGTTCGCCACGGCCTCCAGATGCCACAGCGTTTCCTCGACCGTCAGCGAATACATTTCCCGCCCCAGGCCCTCGCCAGACTCCGCCGCGGCTTTCAAGTAATGTCCGGCAATTTCCACCGCCAGCGTGTCGGTGATTACCCGGCCGGTGCGTTTCTTGTATTCCACCCACGCCGGAAGCGGGAGCGCCACCCAAACCGGCCGCCCGTCCACCAGAAACTTGATGTCGACCGCATCAGCGTGGCGTGTAGCAATGGCTACAATGAGCGCCTGATACACGCAGTGCAGATTGGCTTTACTCCAGCGATCGACAACATGAAAGTCCTGATACATGGTTGTAAAACTATACCAACCAGGTAAAGCCCGAGCAAACCGAAACCAAAACCTAGCGCCGGCGTCTCGCCGGCTGTCCGGTGGGCGTCCCGTCCACCCTGCGGGAGACAAGATACGACGCCGTCTTCCAGAGTCCGAGTGGCAACTTAACATCTGCCGGGAAGTCGACAGCCGCACAGCGCACAGCCGCGCAGCGGCGCAAGAATGCAGCCCAGGGCGCAAGCCCTGGGAGGAAACAGCAAATGACTCAGCCCTGAAAGGGCGACAGAATAGTCGCGCTCCAGACTCCGCCAAGGAATGCACAGGTCTTTCGCTTCGCTCAAGATGACAACGTGGCTGGGTTGAATAACGCAAGCCAAACCGCCCGGTGAATTATCATGTCTGCTCCAAAGCTGATGGCTGAAAGCTGACCGCTGAAAACTCCCATGAAAAACCTCGGCATCCTCCTCTCCGGACGCGGCTCCAACTTCGAAGCCATCGCCAACAATGTTGCGTCCGGCAAGATTCCCAACGCACACATCGCGGTGGTCATCTCCAACAAACCCGATGCCGGGGGACTGGAAATCGCAAAACGCATGGGGCTGGAAGCTTTGGTCATCCCCTCCAAGGGCAAGCAGCGGGAAGAACACGACCGCGAAGTCGTAACCGCGCTAAAACAACACAAGGTCGATCTGGTCTGCCTCGCGGGATACATGCGCCTGCTCTCACCCTGGTTCGTGCAGCAATTTCCCCGGCGGATCCTGAATATCCACCCGTCTCTGCTGCCGTCGTTTCCCGGACTGGAGGCGCAGGAGCAGGCCTTCGCCTACGGCGTAAAAGTAACCGGCTGCACCGTGCACTTCGTCGACGAAGAACTCGACCACGGAGCCATCATCGTGCAGAAAGCCATCCCGGTGCTGGACACGGACGACGAGCACACGCTGGCCGCGAGGATCCTGGAGCAGGAACACGCGGCCTATTCAGAGGCAATCAAAATTGTGCTTGAAGGAAACTATGAGATCGCTGGGCGAAGGCTTGCGACGAAGGTCACAGCGGAATAGGCCGGGGTTCGGTATTTTCGAATTGCCGGATTTACGAATTGCCGAATTGAAATCAATGGAGCACCGCATGAAGCCTGCTGATGAACTCAAATTGCGAACCAAGAAGTTTGCTCTCCGAATCGTTAAAGTCTTTCAGGCTCTGCCTCGCTCAGAGGATGCGCGCACGTTGGGAAAGCAGCTGCTTCGCTCCGGGACATCCGTCGCAGCCAACTATCGCGCGGTTTGCCGCTCGCGATCCAAAGCGGAGTTCGTAGCCCGGCTTGGCGTAGTTGTGGAGGAGATCGACGAAACCGTCTTCTGGCTCGAACTTCTGGTCGAATCCGGAATCATCTCACCCCTCCGGCTAGGCAATCTGCAGCGTGAAGCAAACGAGCTTCTTGCAATTTTCGTCAGTTCCCAGCTGACCTCCAAGGGGATCGGGCCGAATTCGACAATCCGCAAATTCGGCAATTCCGCAATTTGAGTACCGGCCCTCGGTATAATCCTTCAAATGCCCACCTTCCTCCCGGTTGACGAACAGCTCGCCTACATCAGGAAGGGCTCGGCTGAAATCGTGAAAGAGTCCGAGCTGCGCTCCAAGCTGGAAAGATCTCTCGCTACCGGCAAACCGCTTCGGGTCAAAGCCGGCTTCGATCCCACCGCGCCCGATCTCCACCTCGGCCACACCGTGCTCCTGCGCAAGCTCAAACACTTTCAGGACCTCGGCCACACTGTCATCTTTTTGATTGGCGACTTCACCGGCATGATTGGCGACCCTACCGGACGCTCCGCCACGCGTCCGCCGCTCAGTCCGGAAGAGATCATGCGCAACGCCAAGACCTACATGGCGCAGGTGTTTAAGATTCTCTCCCAGGCGAAGACCGAAACCCGATTCAACAGTGAGTGGTTCGACAAGCTTAAGTCGGCCGACTGGATTCGCCTCACCGCCAAGTTCACCGTGTCACAAATGCTCGAGCGTGAGGATTTCCACAAGCGTTTCCAGGAAGAAAAGCCCATCGCCATGCACGAACTGCTCTACCCGCTGGCCCAGGGATACGACTCGGTCGCGCTCCAGGCTGACGTCGAACTCGGCGGCACCGACCAGAAATTCAACCTGCTGGTCGGCCGCGAAATGCAGCGCGCCTACGGCCAGGAGTCTCAGGTAGTGCTGACCACGCCCATCATCGAAGGCCTCGACGGCGTGCAGAAGATGTCAAAGTCGCTGGGCAACGCCATCGGCATCCAGGAACCGCCGCTCGAGATGTATGGCAAGGTGATGTCCATTTCCGACGCCATGATGTGGCGATACTACGAGCTGCTGACCGACGTGCAACTCCCGGAAATTGAAAAGATGAAACGCGAGTCGCACCCGATGGAAGCGAAAAAAGACCTGGCGAGGCGCATCGTAACGGACTTTCACTCGGCCGATGCGGCGGCGAAGGCTGGGGAGGATTGGGCGAAGCAGTTCCAGAAAGACGAAGTACCGGGAGACGTGGAGGAGGTCGAGGCTTCCGTGGAAGTGATGCCGGACGGTCGAGTCAGGTTGGACAAGCTGCTCGCGAGAGAAGGCTTAGCAGACTCAGTGAGTGATGCGGTGCGGAAGCTGAAACAGAGAGCCGTGAGGGTGAATGGGGAATTGAAGACCGATCCCGTCGCCTCGCTGGACCTCAACCAACCAATCGTATTGCAAGTGGGAAGGAAGATTAAGAGAGTTCGCGTCACCTTTGCGAGCGGAACAAGACCAATCGACGATAGCCTGTCATCCTGAGCGGAGTAGACCGATTCGCTTGCGAATCGGTCTGCGCAGTCGAAGGACCCCTACCTGATAAATATTCTGGGGTTACCTTTGGGAATTTCTGAGTGCGAAGAACCGCGCGTTTCCGTTTAGGTAGGGGTCCTTCGACTACATGGCTGCCTCGCAAAGCGAGGCAGCCACTTCGCTCAGGATGACAAATCGCTACTGCAGCAGCCCAAACACGCCCACGCTGTTGGTCGTCCCTACGTACACCTGCCCATTCACGATCATAGGGGTGATGAACTTGTTGCCGGTTCCGAACTGGTCGCGTCCGCCGCTGGCCTGGTTGCTGTTGTACAACTCGTGCAGGTTGGTAGCGTCGTAGGCGTGCAGAACCGCGGTGGGGCCGTTTTCCGCCGCCCACACGATGGCATTGCTGGTGCCGTTGGCGGAAATGCTGGGGGTTGCGCCCGGGTAGATAAAGCTATTGCTGCTCTGAAAGCTCGGGCCGGTCGACAGCTTCGCGCTGGTAATCTTGAACGCCTTGATCGCGTCTCCAACCGCTCCGTAGTAAACCGTGTTGTTGAAGTAGGCGGGCATGGAAAACACTCCGCCAATGACTCCCGTCAGGTCCTGATAAACGTTGTTGCTGCTGGAGCTGAATTTGCCCATGGCATCCCGGTTCACCACGTAAATGTGCCCATCTTTGCCGGCCCCGACGGCCAGGTGCCGGATATTCCCGGAACCATCCGTCAGATCCGGCAGCACAATCGCTCCCCCGGAGCCCAGATCGAGGTCAGAGCCGTTCTCCGACTGCTGGTTGCTCATCTCGAAGTAGTCCGCCACCGCCAGTCCACCGGAGGTGGAAATCTTGAGAAACGCATTGCCGAAGTTGCCGTTGCTGGGAAATCCGTTGGCATCCATGGCCGTGCCAAAGTCACCGTTGGCCACCAGCACATAAATATTCCCTGAACTGTCCACCGACGGCCCGGTGTCAGCCATCCAGATCGCGCCTTCGCTGCCGTTGGGGACAATATTCAGCACGCTGGTCTGGGCCAGAGTCGTCTGGTTGTATCCCATGATCCAGCCGGTATAGGGACGGATATCGCAGTGCGAGGCCCAGGTCGTGTACAGCACCCCGTTCAGCAGGAGTAGCGCGGTGCGCTCCTTGTACTGTGCCGGATCGAAGACCACATTGCCATTGGAGCTGTTATCTCCGGTTCCAGGGAAAGTAGCCTGAATGTTCTTCGGGCCCCCGAAAACTTCCGCCCCGGTGGTGACGTCCAGCGCATGCAGGCGCTGAAAATAAGTGGAACCCGATTTCGACATTGCCACAACGTAAATAACGCCGTTCGGCCCCGCCGTGCGGTCGATGACTGGAGTGGCTGTGATCCCGATCTCGGGCACCACTTGGTCGCATCCCCGCGCGTCGCTGGTAGTTTCACCCGAACCCAGCAGCGAGACCTTCCACAACTGGGTGCCGCTGTCGGCGTCAAAGGCATAGACGCTGTCGTGCTCGGTGGCGACGTAGAGCACATTGTGAGTCCCCCCGGCAATATTCTTCTGGCCGGACAAGTAGAGCGGCTGGGCGTCTACCTTGCCATCCACAGGCAGGGAGCGAAGCTTTCCGAACGTCGTCGAGTTGACATTGGCTGGGGTCAGAGTGGTTTCGTTCAGGTTCTGGCCGGTTCGGGCGAGATCGTTGTGGTACATCACTACGTCGGCGGTCGATACCGGCGGAGGCGCTAACTTCACGGTGAGGGTTGCCTCGTCGCTGGTCGCGCTGCCCAGGGAATTACTGACCAGAACCCGGAACCTGGCCCCACTGTCGCTCGAGGTTGCCGGAGGCGTGATGTAAGTCGCTGCGGCCGCGCCTGAAATCGTAGTTCCGTTCTTCTGCCACTGGTAGGTCAACGGGGCGCTGCCGCTGGCTACGGCCGAAAACGTCGCCATCTCGCCGAGCGAAACCGACTGGCTCGCGGGCGGCGTCATAATCACGGGAGCCGTCGTCTGTGGAGCCGGAGAGGGTGAAGAAGCCGAAGTTCCACCGCCACCACAACCTATGAGACTCACAGCTATACATATCAAACACACAGCTACCCAAGTTCCCGAACGCATGGCTGGAGACTCCCTTTGGAAGTGGCGGAGTAATAAGGTATTTATTGTTGGGCCAGGAAAAAAATTATGCCTGTTTCGGCGCATAAATTCAAGGTCATAGAGCATTGGTTCAGGTCGGAATCTTTCTTCGCGGAAGGTGACCAGACCCTCAGTCATTTCCGCTAATCTTTTTATAAACAACCACTTACGGCTCTTTCGCCCGGAAAAAGAAGCCGGTTACTGCAAATCTATTTTGTTCTCCAGGCAATGCACTTTTTGGCCCACGGCGGGCGCAAACTAAGCCCGGGCTATGTTTCATCGATTACGATTTGTTAATCTCGGGCGGCGAAATGCGAGCTGCCGCCATACTTGGGTTGGGCTCTTCGACCAGACATCTGCATCCGTTCGCACGCAACTCCGATGCGAACTGGCAGCTTGGGTTGCCCGCCAGCACCAGCGCAGCGGACGCGATTCTGATCCTGGGCGGCGACGGCACCGTCCACCGCCACCTGGCGCACCTGCGCCAGCTGCAACTTCCTGTGCTTGTCGTCCCCTGTGGCAGCGGTAACGACTTTGCCCGGGCACTGAAGCTTCGCCGTATCCGCGACTCAGTGGATGCGTGGCGCAGGTTCTCCTCCGGTCAAAGTAATGTGCGCCAGATCGATCTGGGCGTGATTTCACACCCAGCGAACGCGGACAGCGGCATTTCGACATCAACTGGAGCGCCGCGCTATTTCTGTTGTGTGGGGGGCGTAGGGCTCGATGTCGAAATCGCACGCCGCGCCAATCAACTTCCGCGCTGGATTCGCGGGCACGGCGGCTACCCGCTCAGCCTTCTGCCGGCGCTGTGGGGCTTCGAGCCTTCGGTCGTCCGTCTTCGGGCTTCGTCGCCGGACTCGGTCGGCGCATTGGTTGCACGCCACGATGGTCCCGCAATTGTAGCCGCGTTCGCCAACGCACCCGCGTACGGCGGCGGCATCAGAATCGCTCCCGGCGCCCAACTCGACGACGGCAAGCTCGACATTTGCGTGGTGGCAAGCATGGCAAAAACTCGCCTGCTACGACTCTTCCCCTCGGTCTATTCAGGCAGCCACCTGCATATTCCTGAAGTCAAATATTTCCAAGCCGAGCGAATGTCTCTGGAGACCGACCAGCCGATGGACGTCTATGCCGACGGAGAGTACGTGTGCCGCACTCCGGTAGAGGTGAGTGTGGAGAAGGCGGCCCTGAAAGTCATCGTAGGCGCAGACTTTTAAGGCCGGTTTCTGGTTTCCAGTTTCTGGCTTCCAGTTTCTGGCTTCCAACCACCTTCCCGAAAGGCGCGGAATTCGCCAACCGAAGAACTTGTTCGTTCGTCACAGACGAGCCCATAGCTTTTAGTTTCTAGTGGAGAGCTCTATTTATCCGGAGCTACAGGATATGTCGCACTCTTACAAGGACCTGATCGTTTGGCAGAAATCGGTTTCGATGGTGACAGAAGTTTATCGGGCAACCAATTCGTTTCCACGGGAAGAGACCTTTGGACTAACCGGTCAGCTACGACGATCGGCTGTCTCCGTAGCCAGTAATATTGCCGAGGGTCAGGGCAGGCTTTCCAGGCGGGAGTTTCGTCAATTCCTCGGCCATGCGCGGGGTTCTCTGATCGAAATGGAAACCCAGATCATCATTGCGAGCAATTTGGGCTATTTGTCTTGGGACGCGAAGGACCATCTGAGCGCAGTATCTGGAGAAGTGAGCCGCCTCCTTCACCGCCTGATGCAGTCGATGGAGCCGCCTGACTAACAATCGGCCCGGAAACTGGAAACTAGAAACCAGAAACTGTTCCGGTGACCGTCCCTACTCCCGCACGAGTTCAACTCGCCGATTCCGCGCCCTTCCCGCCAGCGTTTCATTGGATTCTTTCGGACGGGTCGCGCCAAATCCCTGGGGTGTAAGCCGTGCTGCGGCGATGTGATAACGCGTAACCAGCGCCAGCTTTACTGCCTCGGCGCGGCGCTGAGAAAGGTCCATGTTGTAATCGTTGCCGCCGATGTTGTCGGTGTGCCCCTCTACACGCAACTTCCATGTGGGATTGTGGTCGAGCGCGTCGGCAATTTCGCGCAACACAGGCTCCGATTCCGGCTTGATCTTGTCGCTGCCGAAATCGAAATAGATGCCGTACACCTCGGCTTGTCCCGTCTGCTTCAGTTCCTGCTCGATGTGCTGGTCGCCTCCTCCGCCGCCGCTGCCTGCCGAGGATGCCTGAGGACTGGATGGGCTGCCACTCCCCGGTGCGGGCGGCGCCTCAAGCTGGGGAGGATAAGAAATTTTCACCAACTGCAGCGTATCTCCAGCCTCTCCGAGCTTCCACGCCAGAGCCAGCGGGTTATCGAGGTCATCGAGAAAATAAAAGTCGGCCAGGCCATCTTCGGTGGAGCATTGGGCGTGCACCGCCGGGAGCGAAACCCGTCGATCGTTCAGCAGCACAGGGAAGGAAGCCAGCCCGTTTCCGGCCCGTTTCAGCGTGCATGCCTCTTTTCCCATGGCAGCCAGGTCCTGAGCTTCTTTCGGCGCTCCAGGCGCTCCGCCACCGGCCATCTGGCCGAGAGCGCCGAGCAGCGACCCGGCCATCCCCTTCAAGCCTCCCGCGCGGAAGCTGAATTGGGTTTCGCCTTTGTCTTTGAGCTCCGCCAGAACCTCCCGGGAAACGCTGATGGCAGTGGTTCCGGGCATAACTTCCGGTTGGTTCGGGCTGAACCATTGCATGTAGTCGTGCGCGCTTTGCAAATCCTGATTGCGAACCAATCGCTGGCCGGAAATTGTGCCGCTGGTCTTCGGCGCTTTTTCACCGCTGAGTTTCTGGAGACCTTCCAGCGGGTTGGGAACGTTGTCGGCGCGATATGACAGGCGCACCGAAGTCGGGTTCACCTGTTGAATTTGTTTAATAGACTCATAGTCTCCGCCAAATTGCGCGACCGCCGTGACCACCGTCAGACCCGGACGCAAAGGGACCTTGTTTCCCGCCGCAGCGCCCGTGCTGGGAGGTGTCCACGCCGGAAAAGAAAGAGGAGCGGAAGCCGAGGGCGAAGATCCCCCGGACGATCCTCGTGAGGAACCCGAGTCCGGCTTCGAAGATCCCACGCCCAGCGCGCCCGCCAGTTTATCCAGGTTGTTCGACTTGTAAGCTTGCGAGATTTCGTCGGCTTTCTTTTTCGCGCGGTAGCCGATGTATACGCAGCTGCCCATCACCGCCAGAACAATCAGCAGGATAAAAACCAGGAAGCCCACCAGGATCTTGACGATCACGCTGCTGCCCTGCGAGGCAGGCGGTGTCGCCGGCGCGCCCATAGCAGGCGGAACCGCAGCGGGCACAACTGGTGCAGCCGCAACCGGTGCCGGTGCGACAGCGGAGGGAGAAGCAACAGCCGCAGGCGCGGGAACTGTTGCCGGTAAGCGGGCGCCGCACTTGCTGCAGAACTGGACCTCTCCGACCGGAGAGCCGCACTGCCCGCAGAATCTGGCCATTGAACCCTGCTCCTTCGCCTCCCTGCTGATTACAAGTGGCTGGCAATTTTGCGAGCCATCTGCTGGGCCGCATCTGCGCTAATGCCACTCTCACGCAAATCGATGGTGACCATCACGTCGCCCTTGCGCATCATCAGGGATGAGTTTCCAGGAGCCATGTAGGCTTCGTCACCGATGCCTTCGAGTGTGGTGAAAGTATCCATGCCCGCAACATGCTTCATGGCGCCATGAGCCAGCCCCATGGCGATGCCGCCGCCTTCCCAGGCGTAGTCAACATCGAAATTCTTGCTGCCGCCCGGGCCGTAGGTGTAGGCGCAAATCGTGGTCCCGCGCTGTTCGACCGAGGCAACCGGTTCGCCCAGGGCCGTCGACGCTTCGCTGGTCGACAACATGGCGCACGGCTGCCGGCGGCCGGTGTAGGGCTTGGCGTCGCCGCCCATGGATCGGCTGAATTCATGGGCCTTTTGCTTGACCCGGTAGCCGATGTAGACACAGCTGCCCGCTACCACCAGGATCAGGAACATGAAAAATGCCAGCACGCCGATAAGAATTTTCATGCCCGTGCTGCTGCCCTTGCCAGCGGGAGCAGCGGGCGCCGGAGACATCACCGTCCCCACCGGTGCAGCCGATGCAGCTGGCTGGGTGGCACCGCACTTGGTACAGAATCTGGCTCCATCGGCCAGCGGGTTTCCACAACTTACACAGAATGCTGCCATGAATTCCTCCCCTCTAAGATCCCACCACGACCAGTAGCCGAACCGTCCGGCCGCAATTCATGAACGCTCCCCCGGGATCACCTACCCCCAAAGCCAGCAGGGGCGCAATGTTACGAAGGCCTTGAGCGCACGTCAAGGGGCAACCGCGAACCGGTTTCCGGTTTCCAGTTTCGCCGAACCTTGCACCGGGCCAGAAACTAGAAACCAGAAACTCGAAACTGTCCCCGGTGCTAAACTAAACAATCTGCTATGTCGGAAAACAGACGTTCCCGCACCCTGCTCTGGATCGTAATCGGAGGAGGAGCCTTCTTCCTCTTCGTGATGGCGGTATTTGCGCTGGTCTATCTGTCACTGCATGCCGGAGGAGAAAGCGCTTCCCTGCGCAGCAGCTTTGGGGACAAGATCGGCGTGGTCGAACTCGAAGGCGTCATCCTCGATCCCAGCACGGTGGTGCAGCAACTCAAGAAGTTCGGCGAAGACGATTCCATCAAAGCCATCATCATCCATGTAAATTCGCCGGGCGGAGGAGTGGCCGCATCCGAGGAGATCTATCGCGAGGTCAAGCGCGTTCGCGATGAAAAGAAGAAGCGTATCGTGGCTGCGATTGAAACTGTGGGTGCCAGCGGCGCGTATTACGTTTCTTCCGCGACCAATAAGATCTATGCCGATAACGGCAGCGTCGTGGGCTCGATCGGAGTGATTTCCGAGTGGGTCAACTACGGCGATCTGATGCGCTGGGCTCACCTGAAACCAGAGGTTCTGACCGTTGGCGAATACAAGAGCACCGGCGATCCTTCACGCGACATGACCCCGAAAGAGCGCGCCTACCTGCAGTCGCTGATCGACAACATGTACGGCCAGTTCGTCAATGCGGTGGCTGAAGGCCGCCATGCCAAGGTGGACGACATCAAGTCCATCGCCGATGGCAGGGTCTGGACGGGTGAGCAAGCCCTTTCCATGCACATGATCGATCAGATTGCCGACTTCGAAACCGCAGTGGACGACACCGCCAAGGCAGTGGGCATCAGCGGCAAGCCGGTTCTCGTTCACCCTGAAAAAGATCGTAAGACCGTGCTCGATTTGCTCTTCGGGGACATTTCCGGATGGCTGCCGAGCCGGGAAAAGCTGCTGGACCAGCACACCGGGTTCTACTACTTGTGGAAGTAGGGCCGGAGCGGGAGAGTCGGCTCCATGCAAAGCCGCAGAGCGGCGCAAGATTGCAGCCCCAGGGCGCAAGCCCTGGGTAGGATTCGGGATGTGATCAAAGCTCCGAAGGAGCGAAAGAAACGCAAGCTGGGACCAGGCCGGAACACGTTTGCAGGGAAAAGCAACTTGCACAAAACCCCTGAAATTTGAGAAGTTTATACAGGATTGCGGCTCCTAATGATGCCGCCATCACATATAATCACGACCGACTGAGGGGCGTATGACAAAAGCTGATCTGATCGACGAGGTCTCCAAACTGGCGGAGCTGACACGCAAGGACAGTGAGGTGATCGTCGAGACCATCTTCGATAGCATCGTGCGCTCGCTTCGCGTGGGCGACAAGATCGAGATCCGCGGTTTCGGCAGCTTCCGCACCCGCCAGCGCAAGCCACGAGTCGGCCGCAACCCAAAAACCGGCGAGCGGGTAGAAGTGCCGGCCAAGAAAATCCCGTTCTTCAAGCCCAGCAAAGAGTTGAAAGATCTGGTCAACACGGGAGGCGGGCACGCTCCCGCGCCCCCAGCGCCGGCCGCTCCAGCACCCGCGTAGGAAGGATTCACGTAGGGGCGGACGCCTCGTCCGCCCAGCCGAGCAATGCTCGGCTAATTTTCTTGCGGCACAATCTGAACGATCTCTCCTGAAACTTCGCCGTCCTTCACCGTGAGCCGCCCAACAGTCACCGGCAGCCGGAATCTCCTCGGCCCAGCACTGCCCGGGTTGAAGTAAAGCACACCGTCTCTCATTTCCTGCTTGGGCACATGACTATGTCCGTACACGACGACGGCAAATCCCGCAGCTTCAGGCTTCACATCCAGTTCCGCAAGATTGTGCAGCACGTAGATGGAGACGCCGCCAACCTCGAGCAGGTCGGTCGCGGGAATTTTCCGTGCCCAGCCTTCACGATCCACGTTGCCGCGGATGGCAGTCACCGGCGCAATCTCAGCCAGCTTTGTCAGGATGCCAGGATCGCCGATGTCGCCAGCATGAATGATATGGTCAGAGCCGCGCAACGCCGCAAGAGCCTCAGGCCGAAGCAAGCCATGAGTATCAGAGATAACGCCGATGATCACACTCCATAACTTGACCTAGGAACCGTAGATTAGCAAGAACCACGTGGGGACAGCCGCCCTCGGCTGTCCGGCGGAGCGAAGCTCCGCAATTCTTCCATCAAACCCACTGTCGAGCTTGCTCGACTGGACAGCCGGGAGCCCTGTCCCCACGCGGTTCTTGGTTGTTTAGCGAGGAGCGTGTGGATTTGCAAATGGCTTGTGCCACAGCCATGGATAAATCGCCGGATCTGCGACCAGTCCAGCCCGAACCGGGTTCTCAAGGACATACTGAATCTTCTTGTCCAGCCCCTCCGATGACCGCATCACATGGTCGAAAGATTCAGCCTGCCAGACATGTCCCTTTCGGCCTAACTCGCGATTGATTTTGTGCGCAGACGCTCCCTTGATTGCATCCATGATTCTGGCTAGGGAAACAACTTCCAGTTCGTCGTCATCAACAAGCGGCGTGAAGATCATGTGTACGTGGTCAGGCATGACCGCAACAACGTACAAATCTACACTCCTACCATCTTCGTACAAACAGCAGTTCAGCACTAGTGAGCGAATACGCTCCGGGAGAGTCCAACGCTGGTATGTACAAAACGTAAGAAAATGCGGCTTGCAGTCGCGTTGCAAATGAGGCAATTGTCGACGATAGAAAGCCTTCAGCAAGCAAGAACCGCGTGGGGACAGCCGCCCTCGGCTGTCCGGCGGAGCGAAGCTCCGCAGCGCTGAAATTGTAAGGAAATGGTTTCTCAGAGCACCACAGAAATGTCGTACGGACAAATCAAGGTTTCAAAATGGGAAAGTCCTCATGAAAACCGGCGAGCCTTGCTCGCCCGGACAGCCGGGGGCGGCTGTCCCCACGTGGCTATTCCAGCCCCGGGCTCTTCTCCGCGATCAGCTTCCTGATCTTCTCCACGAACTCCGCCGCCGGCATGTCTTCCGTCTTCTCTTTGCCACGGGTGCGAACGTTCACTTTGTCGGCTTCCGCTTCTTTGTCTCCTACAACCAGCAGGAACGGGACTTTCTGCATGGCGTGCTCGCGGATCTTGGCATTCATTTTCTCGTTACGCGAGTCCACCTGCACTCGTACCCCAACCGCTTTGAGCTGATCGGCAACTTTGTTGGCATACTCGGCGTGCCGCTCGCTGATGGGGATCATCACCGCCTGCACCGGCGACAGCCAGACTGGAAACGCTCCCGCATAGTGCTCGATCAGCACGCCGAAAAAGCGCTCCACCGATCCGTAGAGCGCCCGGTGCACCATTACCGGCTGCTTGCGCGATCCGTCTTCGGCGACGTATTCCAGACCGAAGCGTTGCGGCAGGTTGAAATCGAACTGAACCGTCGATAGCTGCCACAGGCGGCCAATGGCGTCCACCAGCTTGATGTCAATTTTCGGACCGTAGAACGCGGCCTCTCCGGGGATGGTGGCGTAGTCGATGTTCAGTTGCTTAAGAACTTTTTCCAGCGAACTCGTGGCGCTGTTCCACTGCTCGTCGCTGCCCACGAAATTTCTGCGGTCGTTCGGGTTCCAGGTGGAAAGCTCGGTCTGGAACTGATCGAAGCCAAAATCTTTGAGCACATCGCGGGCAAATTCGACGCAATCCGCGATCTCTTTTTCAATCTGGTCCGGCGTGCAAAAAATATGCGCGTCATCCTGGGTGAAGCCGCGGACCCGCAGCAGCCCGTGCATCACGCCCGAACGCTCGTAGCGATACACCGTCCCCAGCTCGCCCAGGCGCACCGGCAGATCGCGATACGACTTCAGCGAGTCTTTATAAATCAGGATGTGGAACGGGCAGTTCATGGGCTTCATGCGGTATTCGGCGTCGTCGAGCTCCATGACGTCGAACATGTTTTGCGCGTAATAGCCTTCGTGCCCAGAGGTCTGCCACAACTGCCGCCGCGCCACGTGCGGCGTGTACACCAGCGAGTAGCCGCGCTTCAGATACTCCGCGCGCATCCAGTCTTCCATTTCTTTGCGGATGATCCCGCCCTTGGGATGCCAGAAAATCAGCCCCGGCCCGGCCAGCTCCTGGATGGAAAACAGATCAAGCTGCTGGCCCAGCACGCGATGGTCGCGCTTCTTGGCCTCTTCCTGCTTGTTGAGGAAATCGTCGAGGTCTTTTTTCGAAAAGAATGACGTCCCGTAAATGCGCTGCAGCTGCGGGTTCTTCTCGTCGCCCAGCCAGTAGGCGCCGGCAATATTCAGCAGCTTGAACGCCTTGATCTTCCCGGTCGAAGGGATGTGCGGGCCGCGGCAGAAATCCAGAAACTTGCCGGTCTTGTAGATCGAAATCCTTTCATCAGGCTTGGTGAACTGCTCGATGAAGTGGCACTTCATGAAGTCGCCTTCACCCTTGAACTTCGCCAGGCCTTCATTGCGCGGCAGAAATTCGTGCGCATAGGGAAGGTCCTGCTGCACCAGCTCCTGCATCTTCTTCTCGATCTTCTGCAGGTCCTCCGGCGTGAACGGAGTGGGACGATAGAAATCGTAAAAGAATCCAGCGTCGGTCGGCGGCCCATGGCCCAGCTTGGTCTCAGGAAATAATTCCAGCACAGCCGCAGCGAGAAGATGAGCAGACGAATGCCGGTAAACTTCGAGCGCCTCGGGATCGCGATCGGTGAGCAGCCGAAGGTCGGTGTCTTTTTCCAGCGGCCGGGTAACGTCAATGAGATCGCCATTCGTTTTGGCCACTAACGTCGCATCAGCCAAACGCTGGCCGATTGATTTGGCAATATCGAGCGCGGTCGTCCCCTTGGGGACTTCTTTCACGGACCCGTCAGGAAGCTTGACATGAATGCTGTCTGCCATAGGTTATGTGCAATGTGGAATGTTTTCAGTTTATTGGAGGGTGCGGGGTGGGTCAAACCCGTGGAGAGTGCGTCCTAACTCGGTGGCAGAAGGGCCGTGTCGAAAGGTGAAAGGGCATGGGGTAGAATATCGTCATGGAAATCCACCTCAAGCCCGAGCTGGAGGAACTGATCAAGCAGGACATTCAGCGTTCTGGCCCGGAAGCGAAACGGCGATGAGCAAGACTCCCATCACCGAGGCGAGTAATCGAACGGATTCCACGGCGACGACCTCCACAACGGTGAATTGCGGGAAATTGTACTACCGGATTCGCCGCCTGCAACCTGCCGTTGCCCCGGGCAGCCGTGCCAGCGTACGATGGGCGGCCATCATCCCGGGCAGCACAAGCCTGTCCTTCCGGGGAACCTGGGTCTCCGCCTCCGGTGTTAGAGTGGCCTAGGCGCGAAGCCCTCAAAGGTTGAACAATCGAGAGCTCCGTCCCTGCCATCTAACGCCCTATGACGCCGCACCTCGCACGCTCGGCGCTTCTGGTTTTCGCTCTGCTCGGAGCCTCAATGGCGCAGCAGGGTGCCGCCACGGGCGAGCCCGTCGTCCTGAAAACCGGTTCTCTTCCGAGAGGTTTTTTGCGCCAGCCCTATCATTTCAAGCTGGAGGCGCAGGGAGGAATCACTCCCATTCAATGGGAAGTGACCGCCGGGACGCCGCCGCCCGGGATCGATCTGGCTCCGGACGGAACCCTTTCCGGCGCAGCCACCGAGGCTGACACTTTTCATTTCATCGTGACCTTCACCGACAGCGGGAAGCCGGTGCAACAGCGGAAACACGAATTCAGCCTCGAGGTCGTGGCCCCGCTGCTGATCGAGTGGAGCAAGAAGCCCAGGATCACGGGCCGCAGGCTGGAAGGCGCGATCAAGGTGTCCAACCAGACCGGCCAGGACTTCGACCTCACATTCGTCGCATTAGCGGTGGATCAGAACGGGCGCGCCACGGCAGTGGGCTATCAACATTTCACCTTAAAGAACAACACTGATGACTTTGAGATTCCCTTCGGAGAAAATCTTCCGTTCGGAGCCTACGAACTGCACGCGGATGCAATCGCAGAAGTAGCGGAGACCAACACCATTTACCGGGCCCGATTAACCACAGGAGAAAAACTGCAAGTCTTGCTGGGACCGTGAAACGATTTTGACGGTGGAGAGACGGGCGTCCTCGCCCGTCAGGCCGAGCGAAGCTCGGCAGCTTGGAAAGCAGTTTCTGGAGAAGGACCCAAAAATAAGAATCCCGAGGTGATGTCAAGCCCATTCATCTCGGCCAGTAGCTCGCTTTAGACCCTCACCGACCTGCTGCATAGCTTCCCTTGCGGGACTCTACGTGCGATCTTGCTCGGGCTCCGGGCTCACCGCCAACCGGACAAACCTGCTCAACGCCTCGGGACTCTATCCTGCCTTCAACAAATCTTCTTGTTCGCCTCGACCAGCGCTTTGCTATAGACCCTCGCCCGCCTTCCCGCCGTCATTTTGCAATGCAGAGAGTGACTTGGCTTGAGCCCCGGACGCCGCACCAACCGGGAAAACTTCAGAAGCTGTCAAAGAACGAGTTTGTTTTTACTCCTTTCATTTTTAGAGTCAATAAAAAATCGCACCCTGTATGTACTTAAAAATCAATCGAGTGCAGCCTGTCCACAGGCCCTTGTCGCAAATCTTGTGCAATCAGGAAACCCGTTCGCTATCGTTTCTCGACGAGACATCGTTCTCGCGAGCCCCAGGCAAGCGCTCCAGGATTTGGCAGTACCGCAATCACAATTTTTAATTTGTGAAAATCAAAGCAGGAATCTTGATGGAAGCGGAGTTCGCTGTATTGCCATATTCTTCGTGAGTCTTCCTGGAGATTTTCTGCGCGGTCCTCTCCACAACTATGCCGATGAGTCTGGCTTCAGCATCAGGTAGAATGCCGCCTTCCAGCAGGAGAGCGGAAAGGGAGGACGAAGGTGGGGAAAAACTTGCTTCTTCTTGCTCTCGCCACGCTGGCATTTGCGAACGCAGCGGGGCAGAAGGCGGCAACGCCAGAGCAGCGCACCGCGCGCTATTTCGACTCCGCGCGTCAGCAACCCGGTCTCCTGCTGGCGTTCTTACGCGAAATGCCCAAGGGCGGCGACCTGCACAATCATCTGGCGGGAGCAATCTACGCGGAAAGCCTGATCGACTTCGCCGCGCAGAATGGCTTTTGCGTGGATCGAACCACGTCCGTTCTGATCGCACCTCCCTGCGACGATGCCTGCGACCGCTTTGCCAACAAGCCGTCCATAAGCTGCGCCTACCGGGACCAGGTGCTTTACAACTCCATTATCGATGCCTGGTCCATGCGGAATCGCACCACTGACGAGCCCGGCCATGACCACTTCTTCGCCACCTTCGACAAATTCCTGCCGGCGATGGTGAACCACACCGGCGACGCGATTGCCGAAGCCACGGCACGCGCCGCCTCCGACCACCTGCAATACCTTGAACTCCTGCACACGGCTGACGGCATGCTGGCTGAACAACTGGGAGCAAAAGTCGGATGGGACGGTGACTTCGCCCAGTTGCGGCAAAAACTGCTTGCCGCCGGCATGAACGACATCGTGGCCTCCACCCGCCAGCAACTGGATCGTGACGAAACCACAATGCGTCAGGTCCTGCGCTGCGGAACACCTCAGGCCGATGCCGGATGCGACGTCACCGTCCGCTATATTTATCAAGTCCTGCGCGGGCTGCCCCCACAACAGGTCTACTCGCAAATCCTCCTGGGCTTCGAACTGGCGCAAGCCGATCCGCGTTTTGTTGGCCTGAACCTGGTTATGCCGGAAGACTGGTATGTGCCCATGTACGACTTCGACCTGCACATGAAGATGCTCGACTACCTGCACGGAATTTATCCCCAGTTGCACATCAGTCTTCATGCTGGCGAGTTGGCCATGGGCCTGGTTCCGCCGGAAGGACTGAGCTTCCACATTCGTGAATCTATCGAGAAGGGTCACGCCGAGCGCATCGGCCACGGCGTCAGCGTCATGAACGAGCGCGATGCTGTTGGTCTGCTGCGCGAAATGGCGCAGCGCAAAGTGCTGGTGGAAATCTGCCTGACCTCGAATGACGTGATCCTCGGAGTGCGTGGTGCGGACCATCCCCTGCCCGCATATATGCGTTACGGCGTTCCTGTGGCGCTGGCGACGGATGACGAGGGCGTATCGCGTTCCGACATGACCCACGAATACTTGCGGGCCGTCGAAACCTACGGTCTGACCTATGCCGACCTCAAGCGCATGGCCCGTCAGAGCCTGGAACACAGCTTTCTGCCGGGCGCAAGTTTGCCGCCACCGTGCACCTCTGCCGCCTGCGGAAAGCTTCTGGATTCCAGCCCGCGGGCGCGAGTACAGTGGAAACTGGAGCAAGCCTTCGCCCAATTCGAGAAAAAATTCTGAGAACTATTATCCGAGAACTGGAAACTGGTTTTTCTTTTCCTTCTAACGAATACGAACGGATAAATCGCCCCCATGGCTTCCCACGACAGCTTCGCTAACTCCGAATCCGCCGCACACTTTCTGCTCTCGCAGACTCCGCTTCGTCCCCGGATCGGACTGGTACTGGGCTCCGGTCTGGGCAGTTTCGCCGACCAACTCTCCGACGCGACGCGGGTTCCCTATACGAACATCCCGTTTTTCCCGCGCTCGACCGCCGTCGGACATGCCGGGCAGATGGTGATCGGCAAGGCCGACGGCATTCCCGTGGCCGTCATGCAGGGACGCGTCCACCTCTACGAAGGTTATACCGCCCGCGAAGTCAGCTTCCCCATGCGGGTGTTCGATCAGATGGATATTCACGCGGTTATCCTGACCAACGCCGCCGGGGGGATCAACCCGGAATACCAGCAGGGCGCGCTGGTCGCGCTCACCGATCACATCAACCTGCAGGGACACAATCCTTTGGTCGGTCCAAATGACGATCGCTTCGGCCCGCGTTTTCCGGACATGACCCTGGCCTACTGGAAACCCTACCGGGAGATTGCGCTGCAGGCGGCAAAGAAGGCTGGAAAGACGCTCTATCAGGGCGTATACGCCGCCTTGCTGGGACCGAATTACGAAACTCCGGCGGAGATCCGCTTTTTGCGGACGATCGGCGCAGACCTGGTCGGAATGTCTACCGTCCCCGAAGTGATCGTTGCTCGCCACATGGGAATCAAGGTTCTCGCCATTTCCTGCGTGACCAACATGGCTGCCGGGATTCTCGACCAGCCCATCAGCCATGAAGAAGTTCTGGAAACGGGCGAGCGGGTAAAAGGCGACTTCATTGCCCTGCTGCGCGCGGTGCTCCCAGAAATCGCGAAAGATGTAGCTTAGCTTGTGTGGCGCGGACCTGTCCTGAGCGAAGTCGAAGGAGCCCTCGCCCGCGTGTGTGCACAACCGATGCTCCGTTGGGACGGAAACCGTGGCCTCTTGATTAAAACGAAAACTTCATCGCCACCTGGATCACACGCGGGCCGCCGCCTCCCAGGCCAGGATTGGTCTGTGCCTGATCCGGCGTTTGGGTGACCAAGCCTGCCGGGCCGAAGCCCGGGACTACAAAGAAATTCGGCAGCGCGAAATTGGGATGATTGAAGATGTTGAAGAACTCCGCCCGCAACTGCAGATTCGCTCGCTCGAATAGCTGCGTGTTCTTGCTGACCGCAAAATCGACATTCCAGAAGTGCGGCCCGTAGATTTCGTTACGGCCAAGGTTGCCGAACGTGCCTACCGCGGGATCGGCAAACGCATTGGCATTCAGATAACCAATGGTGTCCGGCGCCGATTCCCAGTTGGAGTTGATCGGATTGATCCCCGGCACCACGTCAGGCCGCTGATGGAAGTTGGAAGGCGTGGGAAAGCCGGTGCCGCTGGTGTCGTTCGAATTTACGATTGGAACCGGCCGCCCGCTCTGTGCGGTGATGATGGTATTGACCTGCCATCCCTGCGTCAGGCGCCGGGGGCCGCGAAAATTGGGCAGACTGTAAGTGAAAGCCGCGGTAAAACGGTGGCGCGTATCAAAGTTCGACGGCCCGTGCTCGGCCCGCAGATTGTTGGAATCCTGCGGCAGCGCGACGGTCGCGAAATTGAAGTCGATCCCGTCGGAGGCATCGTCGAGCGATTTGGACCAGGTGTAGCCGGTGAATCCGGAGACGCCGTGCCAGTCCCGTGTGCGCAAAGTGGCCTGCAGGGCGTGGTAGGTGGACGCGCTGATGGTGGCAAATTCGTCCATGAACCCGTAGTTCGGATTCGGCCGGTCGCCGTTGACATCGGGTTGGTTGGCGTCTCGCAAACGAACCAGCTTGGTCCCCTTGCTGCCTACGTACCCCAACTGCAATGCGACGCTCTCCGCCAGGTTCTGCTGGATATTCAGATTCCAGTTCTGCACGTAGGGTGTGACCAGGTTGCGGGGAGTAAAGAAAATGTCCGCACCCGGCGCGGGAAACGGAGGCGCCGGCGTCGTGAAGATCGGCGCTCCTGGATTGGAGCCATTGAATGCAGTCGAATCGTAATTGTTGGCGAGCGACACCACCGCTTGCGGGCCGATCGGGTTGGTCGCCAGCCCGGCGGAATTTGTGAAGTTCGCAATCAGAAGATCCTGGGGGACGTAGTCGAAGTAGACTCCATAGCCTCCGCGGACGACGGTCTTGGGCAGCGCGTTCCAGGCAAAGCCTACGCGCGGCCCCACGTTGTTCAGATCACGCTTGTAGGCGCCGTCCAGACCATCGGTGCCCACCAACGCCAGGTTGCCATCGCTGCCCAGGTTGGAAAGCAGGTTATGGCTTTCGCCGAGCGGACCGAAATATTCCCAGCGCAAACCGAAGTTGAGGGTAAAACCGGAGCGAAGCCGGAAGTCATCCTGCGCGAAGAAACTGATGCCGTTGTTGAAGGTGTTGCGGCGAGTGTTGCCCGCATTTGCCAGAGGAAAGGTATCGCCCTGATAAAAGCTGACCAGGGTCAGCGCGCCCGGGTCGTCGCAACCCGGAGCTGTTGGGCAAAGGGCGAGGCCCGTCGGGTCGGCTGGACTGAAGGAGAACAGCCCGCGCTCCAGGTTGTCATTGAAACTATCGATCTGGGCTCTACGGTATTCGCCGCCAAATTTAATAGTGTGGCGTCCCTTGTTCCAGGTGAAATTGTCGAGAATCTGAAAACTCTGGCTGGTACGTCCACGCGGGATGCTGAAGCCGCTGGCGCCCAGGTTCTCGAACACGCCACCAAAATCGATCTCCGGCAATCCGAGTTTGCCGGTGCCGGGTATGAACGTCGAGGTTGGCGTACCCAGGCTGGACGGATCGAAGGTGGCATCGAGCGAACTGAAAGACGTGCGGTAGCGGCTGTATCCGAAGCGAACTTCATTAATTTTGCCGTAGCCGAGAGTGGAAAGCAGGCTGGCGGATACCAGTTGCACCCGCGTGGGTGAGGACTGGGCAAACTGCGGCAGACGCGAGCCCGCGCCAAAGCCCAGGCCTCCGAGCGGAAAAACCTGCTGGCTGCGAGCGAAGGCATAACGCCCCGTGATCGACTCGTTCGATGTGACCTGATGATCGATCTTCGCGATGAAGCTATCAACGTCGTTCTTGTCCTCCACGCTGCCAGGCGCGGTTCCGGTGGTGGATGCGGGAAAAAGACCGAGCACGTTAGTCAGTGCCTGGCTCGGGGCCAAGCCGTTGCCCGCAATCAGCGCCTGGGCCTGGGTAATCTGGGTTGATGTGGGGACCAGCAGGCTGAAGTCTGAAGTCACCCGCTCGCGCTGTCCTTCATAAGCCCCGAAGAAGAACGTCCGGTCTTCGATGATCGGTCCGCCCAGGGACGCGCCAAACTGGTTGTTGCGGAAAGCGCTCTTCTGGGCGGGCTCGCGGTTGAAAAAATTCCGCGCATCCAGCGCGTCGTTTCGCAGGAATTCGAAAGCCGAACCGTGAAGATGATTCGTCCCCGACCGGGTAATGATGTTGACCACCGAGCCGCTGTTGCGTCCATATTCGGCGCCGAACTGGGATTGCAGGTTGAATTCCTGGATGGCATCAATCGGCAGCACCGAGGCCGGAGCCCCGCCGATCCCGGTCTGGTTGAAAGCGGAATTGTTGAAGAAAGGATCGTTGTTGTCAGTGCCATCCAAGGCGTAGTTGTTCGAGCGATCGCGGCTGCCGTTGATCGAGAACTGCCCAAATCCGCTTTGGATCGCGGCCACGCCCGAGGGTTCCACGGTCGCGCCCGGCACCAGGGCCACGAGCTTCCCGAAATCGCGCCCATTCAGCGGCAAATCAGCCACCAGTTGCTGGTTCACAACTTCACCCAGCACATCACGCGTGCTGTCCACCAGCGGAGTCTCTTCGGTAACCGTGATCTGTTCCTGTCTTCGTTCCACCTGCGTCAGGTCGAAGTCCGCTGTGGTATCGAGGCCGACGCTTACCGTCACGTTCTGCGCCACGGGATTCAGATTAGCCGCCTGCGCCATCACCACGTACCGGCCCGCGGGCAGTTCCGCCAGCACGTAACCACCGTCGATGCGGGTAAGAGTTTCGCGGCTGATGCCGGTGGCGTAGTTCCTGGCCGTGACCTTCGCCCCCGCCATCACGTTGCCGCTGGGATCCACCACGTGCCCGCGAATCGATCCGCGATAGCTCTGGGCCAGCAGAACGCACGGCATGAGCAGCAGAGTCAGAGTGATCAGCGACTGAAGTGTTGCGGAAAGCTTGGCCGAAAATAGCTGCCGTCTACTCATAAGTCTCTACTCCTGGCACACGTACTTGTAGCGCCGGCGTCTCGCCGGCTGTCCCGAGGGCATCTTGCCCTCGCGGTGGGGAGCGGGACGGCCGCGCTGCTAGACCACCCCGACTGCACCAAACGGGATGCACCTAGAGATGTCAGAAACCACCCTCAAGATTCGATCTACTTCCTGGGGCGTGAGATGAAAATACGGACCGGCAGCGTGATCGCATAAGCCGCCGCAAAACTACCCTGGTTCACAGCCAGGCCCACACGGTCCCGCGAGTCGATATACAGCAGTGGCTTTTTCAACGGCACGTCGCTAAAAGTTCGGACGAAGGGAACATTCATCTCCGTCTTGCCAATGGTCAAGTGAACGTCCTGGCCGTGCCCGTAATCCAGCTTGAGAAAATCTTCGCCGCTGATATTAGTGACCAGGTTGCCGAACGGTCCATCGGTGGCGATCGCCTCGCCGCTCAGCCCGCGCTCATCGAGCCGGGACGGCGCAAGGTCCAGCCGGATCAACTGGTTCACCGCCAATTCCGGCCCCACCTGTGTCCAGTCCTCACCGTGCGCAAGGCGTGCGCCGACCGGTGAGAAAATGTCGCGCCCATGGAACGTGGACGACAAGGCCGCGCCGATCATCCACGACCGATTCGTGATCTCCCGCGCCGCCTCAATGCCATCGCGATCCTGCACCAGCGTCATCAGTCCGTTATCCGGCAGCACAAAATATTGGCCTCGCTTCGATCTCGCCACGATGGCTTTGCGTGTGCTCCCAACCCCCGGATCGATCACCACGACGAACACTGTGCCCGGCGGGAAGTAGGGAGTCGCACCTTCAAGAAAACGCGCGCCGTCAAGGATGGAAAACGGCGTGACTTCGTGCGTAAGGTCCACGATCCGTAACTCGGGCGCGATCGAGTACATCACGCCCTTGCACAAGGCCACCGAATCGTCGATTACGCCAAAATCGGTCATGAAAACAACCGTAGGCCGGGCTTGTGCGGCACTGGTTTGCGCAGCCAGGGTCTGGCGCCCCATACCTAGGAGCAGCAAAGATGCAATCAGGAATTGCGATATCCGGCGCGTGTTCATGGAAAAGTCGCGAAAAGCGCTCCTTCTGATTAAAGCCCATTAGTTTACTAGAGGTTTGTGGAGATGCAATCGCGCCAGCTCCCATGATGTAACCCTGGTTGCCCGTTGCGGACGCCTCCCGTCTATAATCCCTCAAGCTGGTTTCATTCCCCAGGAGGTACGCATGTCCTCAGCTATCCCCGACAAGTATCGTGATCTGTTCAGCAAGCGTGCGTTCGCCAGTCTGGGCACGCTGATGCCCGACGGCAGCCCCCAGGTGACGCCGGTGTGGTGCGATCTGGAAGGCGATCACGTGATCTTCAACTCCGCCAAGGGCCGGCAGAAAGACCGCAACGTTCGCCGTGATCCGCGCGTGGCTCTCGCCATTGTCGATCCCGACAATCCATACCGCTATCTCGAAATCCGCGGCCGCGTGGTCGAAATTACCGAGCACGGCGCTGACGCTCACATTGACAAGATGGCCAAGAAATATTTAGGAGTGGACAAGTATCCTTACCGCCAGCCGTCGGAAGTACGCGTAATTTACAAGATCCAGCCTGAGCATACAACCATGATGGGCTGATGAGTTGCCGGGATCAAACATGTAGCGCCGGCGTCCCGCCGGCTGTCGCGAGGGCATCTTGCCCTCGCACTTCCCATCGTGTGCCAAAAACATTTCCCAGGAACCCCATAACTCCATGCTGACCGTGCAGACCGAAACTACCGCCCTCGACCTTGTCTGGATTCGTTCCCAGTTTCCGTCACTCTCTCAGACCGTCGACGGCCAGCCGGCAGTTTTCCTCGATGGTCCTGGCGGCACCCAGGTGCCGAAACGTGTCATCGACGCCATCGGCGACTATCTGAGAAGTTCGAACGCCAACACCTGTGGTGCCTATGCGACCAGCCACCGCACCGACGCCGTCATTTCGCAGGCTCGGGCGGCTATGGCGGATTTTCTCGGCTGCGACCATGACGAAGTAGTTTTCGGCCCCAACATGACCACGCTGACCTTCGCCATTAGCCGCTCCATTGGCCGGGAACTCGGTCCGGGGGACGAAATCCTGCTCACTCATCTCGATCACGACGCCAACGTTTCGCCCTGGCGCGCGCTCGAGGAACGCGGTGTGACCATTCGCTTCGTGGACGTGAATGAAGACGACTGCACGCTCAACCTGACTAACCTGGCACAACAGATCAGCACTCGAACCCGGGTAGTGGCGGTCGGCTATGCTTCGAACGCGGTGGGCACGATCAATGACGTGAACGAAATTATCCGCCTGGCCCATCAGAAGGGCGCTTTGGCGTACATCGACGCCGTCCACTACGCGCCCCACGGCCCGATTGATGTCCGCGCCCTCGACTGCGATTTTCTAGTCTGCTCGACCTACAAGTTTTTTGGACCGCACATGGGTGTGCTCTATGGCAAGCGCGAGCATCTGACCCGCCTGCAACCCTACAAGGTGCGCGCCAACACCAACGCCATTCCCAACCGCTGGGAGTGGGGAACCCTGAATCACGAATGCATCGCCGGCATCACCGCTTGCGTCGATTATCTGGCCGATCTGGGACGTCGCGTGAACCCATCGGCGGCCGATCGCCGCTCCGCCTTACTCGCGGCCTATGGTGCCATCCAGCAATACGAGCGAACGCTGGCGGAAACTATGATTCGGGGCTTGCGGGAGATTCCCGGACTCAAACTCTATGGCATCGCCGATCCCGCAAAACTTGACCGCCGTTGTCCCACCTTTGCGGTACGCATGGCCAACCACACTCCGCGGGAACTCGCCACCAGGTTGGGCGAGCGCGGTTTCTTTACCTGGGATGGAAACTACTACGCCCTGAACCTGAGCGAGCGGCTTGACGTGGAAAAAGACGGCGGCTTCCTGCGCATCGGACTGGCACATTACAACACCGCCGAAGAAGTCAGCCGGTTGCTGGCAGCGTTGCAAGAGATTGCGGCTAGTTAGATTGGTGGCCAGTACAACTGGCAACTCGGTGCTGGCAACTGATTTGAGACACCTTACTGACGGCTCTCACGGTCAGGATTTCTCGCGACGTAGCTCGATCACCTGATCGCCCCTGCCAATCAACACCACCGCAGCCATCCCGATAAACAGTCCGTGCTCGACCACTCCGGGCATGCTTTCCAGTTCGCGGGCCAGGGCGGACGGATCGGGAATCTGTCCAAAGTTGCAGTCCAGAATGTGATTGCCCTCGTCAGTGACAAAACGGTTTCCGGTCGAATCCTTGCGAACCTTGACCACGGCCCCTAGCGCAGCAATCTTCTTCGCCACCAGGGTTTCAGCGAACTTGATTATCTCGACCGGGATCGGAAACTTTCCCAGCATCGGAACCTGTTTGGTGGAGTCAGCAATGATCACCTCTTTCCTGGTCGCTGATGCCACGATCTTTTCGCGCAGGAGTGCTCCACCTCCGCCCTTGATCAGCCGCAGCTCGGGATCAACCTCATCCGCGCCGTCGATAGTTACATCGATCTCCTGAAATTCATCGAGCGTCGTCAGCGGAATCCCCAGGCTTGCGGCGAGTTCCTGGGTATGGATCGAGGTAGGTATACCGCGAATCTTCAGTCCGGCCTGCACCCGCTCTCCCAGAAAGCGCACCGCGTAAGCCGCCGTCGATCCAGTTCCCAAGCCTACGATATCGCCGTCGCGCACGAACTTTAGACTGGCGCGCGCCGCCGCTTCTTTTTCCCGATCATTGGCCATGCCAGTCACTCTACCGCCTTCGGGCCCGCGGCTTCAATGAAGAGGATGGTTGGACGACACGAAATTTGCCAACTACGATCGCAGCGGACAAGCTGCCTGACATCCGGTTCATTTCTGTATTTCCTGTGCTCACCTTGTGGAAAATTTTCGGCTGGGGCTGCTCACGTCGCTCTGGGGTGGCGCCTTTCCGAATATTTTTCGCCCTTGCGCGTTGACAGCAATCCACTTTTCACGATTCCAGAGTTGCACCAAAGTTTTGTGATTGACCGCATCGCTGATCGCGCGTAAATTCGTTTTCACCCTCGACAGTAAATCCAGCCAGCAAACTAATTTCCAGCAAGACAACCGAACTCCATTAACCTTCCCCTCCCCCCGAGGGTGGCAAAGTGAGGAAAGCAGACAGCGAATGGCAGGTCTATCGAACACGATTTCTAATCCGAGCCAGGCAACTCACCGGACCACTAGAGTTCCGGGATGCGCTCGGGCGCGAACATCGCGGTCAAAGAGGCGACTATCTGGTTGAGTCCTCCGACGGGACGCAAAGAATTGCGCCGCGGGAAATTTTCGAGGATGTCTATGTACCCATGGGTTCCGTCGTTGATAAGTGGCCCTCGCTAACGAGGCGTGACTTCGCGATTTCGGATCTGAAACGTCGGAGTTCGGCTCGTGCCGAAATGCCGGCGTGAGAAGATCCGGCCACAAAATCGGAACCCTGGCAGATTCGGGTGGCACGGGTTGCAGTCGTGCCACTCCGATTCCTTCCGTTCGTTATTCCAGGCGGTTTTCAGCAACCAGGAATGATTCCCCGGAAAGGCAGTTTGTGGAAAAGCGGAGGTCGGGGCCAGCATCCCACTTGTTAAGACCGAGATACAATATATGGGGATATCCCCTTGACAGCCCCAACATACGGTTGTACTGTTTGCATCCCATAGTGCTTTGAACGCCTCCAGTTTGAAGGCGTGGCGGTACGGGGCAAGTGCAAGAAAACACAGGCTGACGCCGTGTTCGAGGTGACCCGGCGCTCTCCTGTCGGATGGTAGGACCCGTTCTTTGGGCGGGCTGATAGTGCGGTGGCCGCTCCCTCGTATTTATGTTCGCTGAACTCCTCCCGAGGGAGCGACGACAGTTGACAAATCAAGCTGTGGAAAATGCCTCGAAAAGAGGGCTAGCCGTCCCCTTCTTCGAGGCTGATGTTTCCATTGAGAACAGAGAACTGAAAACCGGCAACTGGGTTTAAGGAAGCAATAAGATTCCCATAGTGGAACCACGCAAACGTTAATAAAGATCCAGCATCGGATTCTTAGAGATACTGGAGATTGGAAATAGAAAGCAGCAGACGACCGACTTCACAGGAGAGAAGAGACGAAATGGCTGAGGTAAGAGAAAAAGGAGCCCCCCAAGTTGCCGAGACCACTGCTGTGCCCAGCACAACCCCGGCAAACCCTGCCACCCCCAGCAAGATAGCCCCAGGCCTCAGCTTCCGCCGCTTTTTTACCAGGACTGGCGTCTCGCCCTATGACGAAATCGAATGGGAGAAACGCACCGCTCAAATCACAGATGCCAAGGGCAAGGTGATCTTCGAGCAAAAGGACGTCGAAGTCCCCAAAGACTGGTCGGTGACCGCCACGAATATCGTGGCCAGCAAATACCTGCACGGAACCCTGGGAACGCCGGACCGCGAGAGCGGAGTGCGCGCGCTGGTAAGCCGTGTGGCTGAAACCATTCGCGACTGGGGTTTGTCGCAGGGCTATTTCAGGACACCGGAAGACGGCGCCACTTTCCACGACGAACTGGCGCACATTCTTCTTCGTCAGTACGCCGCCTTTAACTCGCCGGTGTGGTTCAACGTGGGATGCGATCGCATCGAGCCCAACTCCGATGCCCAGAACTGGCACTGGAATCCGGCGACAGCGCGTGTGGAATTCGGGGTCACTGGCTACAAGACGCCGCAGTGCTCCGCCTGCTTCATCAACTCAGTAAAGGACTCGCTCGATTCCATCCTCACGCTTGCCAAGACCGAAGGCATGCTCTTCAAGTGGGGATCGGGCACCGGCACGAATCTTTCGTCGCTGCGCTCTTCCACCGAAGGCCTCAGCGGCGGCGGCACCGCCAGCGGCCCGCTCAGCTTCATGAAAGGGTTTGACGCCTTCGCCGGCGTCATCAAGTCCGGCGGCAAGACTCGCCGCGCCGCCAAGATGGTCATCCTCAACATTGACCACCCGGATATCGTCGACTTCATCGAGTGCAAGTCGAAAGAAGAAGCGAAAGCGCACGCCCTGATCGCATCCGGATATGACGGCTCGTCACCCGACTCGGATGCCTACTCGTCCATCTTCTTCCAGAACGCCAACAACTCCGTCCGCGTCACCGATGACTTCATGTACTCGGTGCTGCGCGACAACGGCTTCACCACGCGCGCGGTCAGGGACGGCCGCCCCATGGAGAATTTCAAAGCCAAAGACCTGCTTTTCAGGATCTCTGACGCCACCTGGCGCTGCGGCGATCCCGGCATGCAGTACGACACCACCATCAACCGCTGGCACACTTCGAAGAACACGGCCCGCATCAACGCCAGCAACCCCTGCTCGGAATACATGTTCCTCGACGATTCCGCCTGCAACCTGGCCAGCCTGAATCTGCTGAAGTTCGCGCCCAACGGCACCTTCGACGTGGAAGCCTATCGCCACGCCGTCGATGTGCTCATCACCGCGCAGGAAATCCTGGTCGACAACGCCGGCTACCCAACAGAGATGATCGCGAAGAATTCGCACGACTATCGTCCGCTGGGCTTGGGCTACGCCAACCTGGGCGCCCTGCTGATGGCCGCGGGCCTGCCCTACGACTCCGACGCCGGCCGCGACTACGCTGCCTGCGTAACCGCAATCATGTGCGGCGAAGCCTATCTGCAGTCTTCGCGCATCGCCGCAGTCTGCCCGGCCCTGGTGCCGGCCACAGAGCCGACACAAAAAGGCCTCGCCGAAACCAACCTGGGTGCCGACGTTGGCAATGCCCATGTGGGACCGGGTCTCCGACCCGGTCAGGCGGAGCGAAGCTCCGCAGCCATGCCCGGAGGAGCCTGCCCCGGCTGGTACATCAACCGCGAGCCGTTCCTCGACGTCATCCGCATGCACCGGGCGAGCGTCAACAACATCAACAAGACGAACGTTCCTACTCCGCTCTACGAGTCCAGCAAAGCCGCCTGGGACGAAGCCCTCGCCCACGGCGAAAAACACGGCTATCGCAATTCCCAGGTAACAGTTCTAGCTCCAACAGGAACAATTGGCTTCATGATGGATTGCGATACTACCGGGATTGAGCCGGATCTGGCGTTGGTGAAGTACAAGAAGCTGGTGGGTGGCGGGATGATCAAGATCGTGAATAACACCGTACCTACGGCTTTGTTCAAGCTGGGCTACGATCACGACGCAACCGACAAGATCGTCAGCTACATTGACGCTACCGGCACCATCGAAGGCGCGCCCGATATCAAGGACGAGCATCTGGCGGTGTTCGACTGCTCGTTCAAGCCGGCCAAGGGGACGCGGTCGATCCATTACATGGGCCATCTGAAAATGATGGCGGCGGCGCAACCTTTTATTTCCGGCGCCATCTCTAAAACGGTGAACCTGCCGGAGAACGCTTCTGTGGAAGACATCATGGAAGCCTATCTTCAGGCTTGGAAGCTGGGGTTGAAGGCTGTGGCCGTCTACCGTGATGGATGCAAGAAGTCGCAACCGCTGAGCGCGTCCGGCACCGCGACGGCGCTGAGCAAGAAGGGCGATGCCGCCGTCGCGGCCGCTGCCCAGCATGTCGAAGAAGAAAATCTCAACGCTCCGCCGCGCGCCATCCGCCACAAGCTGCAGGAAGAGCGCGCGTCGATCACCCACAAGTTCAATGTGGGCGGACACGAGGGCTACATCACCGTCGGGCTTTATCCCAATGGTGATCCGGGCGAGCTCTTCATTACCATGGCCAAGGAAGGCTCCACGGTCAGCGGCCTGATGGACAGCTTCGCTCTGGCCGTCTCCATCGCGCTGCAACACGGCGTGCCGCTGAAGCTGTTCTGCGAAAAATTTGCCCACACCCGCTTCGAACCCAGCGGCTGGACCAACAATCCCGACATCGGCTTCGCCAAGTCGATCATGGACTACATCTTCCGCTGGCTGCAGCTGCGCTTCCTCACCGGCCAGCAGGGCATGCTGTTCGAGAATCTCAGACTGCGGACGCCGGGCGCCGGACCTCAGCCGTCATTGGCAGACGATGCCAGCGGCTCCGTGGTTGGCGACCAGAGGTCCGAAGTCCGAGGTCCGACGCCCGGTTCCGTCCACGCCGCCGACGCTCTCGCCGGACTCATCGACCTGGGCGACGCCCCCACCTGCAGCTTCTGCGGATCCATCATGACGCGCAATGGAAGTTGCTACCGGTGCGGGAGCTGCGGGAGTACGAGCGGCTGCAGCTAGGTTTGGGTGGCGCGGACGCCCTCGTCCGCGCTGGGTTTACAGTTTGGCGTGGCTAGATGCATTTCAAGATTGTTGGCCGGATCAAGGACGTTGAAGTCATTGCCACCGGTACAGCGATCCGCGAGCGTAAGCGGCTCTGGAAGGTGTACGGGAAAGCCCGGCTGGAGAAAGCTGAAAGGCATCGCCAAAGTCGAACTGTTTGATGGCACAATCTGCGAGGCGGAAATTCACTGGTACGAAGCTCATGGCATTGGCAAGAAAGAACACAAAATCAAGCGGACTATTGAATAATCCGAAGCCGGGCGCCGCGCGCTTCGTCCTTTGCGTGAGAAACGAAGACTACCCGGCATCGCTGGAACTGCGGAAAGTGTATCGTCTTCTGCCTGATGCACAGGCGTCCCGGCGGCAGCAGATGCGTGTGATTGACGAATCCGGCGAAGACTACCTCTATCCGGCGGAATATTTCATTCCGATCAAGCTGCCCCAAACGGCAGAGAAAGCAGTGCTGAGGGCGAGATGATCGGCAGTCTCTACCGCTGCATGAGCTGGCGGGAGCGGGTACAGCTAAGATTTGTGCAGGGCGCACGCCCTCATCCGCCGGAGCGAAGCTCCTTGGTGATCAGAGGGCACGAGTTCGAACAAGACGCGGGCGGGGGCGCCCGCGCCACACTTGCAGCTTCTGCGGATCCATCATGACGCGCAATGGAAGCTGCTACCGCTGCGGGAGCTGCGGGAGCACGAGCGGGTGCAGCTAGGCGGCTCGTTGGTGGGGGGATTGCTGGCACGAAAGTGCCTAGCATTCCCTTAAATCCGAGAGTAAAACTTATTCGACTCTGAGGGGGGGCCACGGCGTCAGCCGTGGCCCCTTTTCCTGTTAGTACGACGGCCATAGGTGCAATTTCACATCAGAGGACCACCAATGTCGGCTCAGGCCAGCGAAACAGACAAGCTGCTCCGCGAAATCCGTGATGGTGTGCGGCTAATTGTTGCTGCTCTCGCTGACCCCCTTCGCAAACGACTTGATGAGGAATTCCTGACCTCGGCTCAGCGAAAGAAGATGTATCGTGAGTTCGATGGAATGCAGTCGTACGACGTCATCGCCAAAAGCGTGGGCATAACCGCAGAAGGGGTGCGTCAATTCGCAGTAGCTCTTGAAGCCGTTGGTTTCGTCGCACTTGAAAAAGTAGCAACGAAGACCTGCCCGCGCAAGCTGCTCTGATTTCTCTCTGTGGAGGAACGCTGATGGACGGCCAATCTGAAAAGGAGCTTCTAGCCTTAGTCAAGGAAATGCTCAAATGGATAAGATTCCAGGCCCAACCTGTCGCCAAATCGAGACTTGAGGACGCCCTGCCGGAGTCCGTTCACAGACGCCTCTACCAAGCTCTCGACGGCAAGCGGACTCAGGGCCAGTTAGCGGAGTCGCTAAAGACTTCCCAACCAACAGTGAGCCACCTGATCAGCTCATGGGTGCGTTTGGGGATCGTCGAAGAAGATTCACCGGGTAGATACACGAAGAGCTTCGACCTTAATACCCTCGGAGTGAATCTCGACGTAGAGGAGAAGTAATAAAGCGATGCCGACTGAGGATGACATTAGCGAAGACATTAGACAAATCAGGAACGATCTAGACCGTGTCCGACAGGATATCGACAGCATTAACCGTGTACAGGTCATATCGAACAGCAATGCGATACTAGACGACATCAAACGTATAGTCGGCAAGAGCAAGCAAATGGTCGCGACTCTCTTCCTTACGAGAGATTGGGTCGGATCAGGCGAACTCGCGGAGCAGCTTCACATAGCCCAATCTAATTTAGACAAAGTTGTGAATAATCTTGTGGAGACTGGACTGCTATATCGAGAGAAGAGGGGCAAGGCCGTTTACTATAAACGGGCCACTAGAATCGATCTGATCGGCTTCGAAAGGCGAACGGGCTTTATCGAAACTTTCGAGTCCTGGAAGAAGAGTCTGGAAAAGGAGGCATAGGGTGGCAAACTTGCGCCAGCAGCGCCCGCCTCGACTGAGGCGCTAGAACACCCGATCCCGCATGAACACTGAGGAATTTGAGAACGCGAAAGAAAAAGACTTGCGGCTTAAAGCCAACGAGTGTTTCGGAAAGCTTGCGGACAGCGGGAGCCATGAGAAGCCGGCTCTCCTCATCGAGGCTCAGTTCTACATGGACGAGATCGAACGTCGCAAGCAGGGCACAATCGCAAGGCGCGATTTAGTCTTGGAACTCGTGGTCATAGTTCTGATCGGACTGGAGCTGTACTTCGGTATCACAGGTGGGAATCAGCAGTTGAGCGTTCTTCAAAGGCTGGAAAAGAGCAGTTGTGGGACGGTGGCCGCGCTAAGTACACTGGAGGCTGAACACAAGGCCACACGCGCGGCTATTGAGAAGGCAAATAGTAGGAATGCAAGATCAGTCCAGGCCACCCGACCAAAATCAAAACTGCCATAACAGAAGGAGGACAAAGAGTTTTCTTCCCACTGAAAAGGCCCCCTCTGATCGCGAGTTGATCGGGCAGCAGTAGGTTGACACAAACATGCGCCAGCCGTAGTCTTACGTACCAACGGCGCAATAGTTCGGTGTCTGATAGTGAACAAATACAACTGCTGCGCGAGATGCGCGACCTACTCAGGCTAATTGCTGAGCCTGCATTGGCAAAGCGGGATGACAAACTCAGGGCGGCACTTCGCGAAGTCACAGGCCGCAGCAAGGGCAATGCTAAAGCAGTCTTCCTAATGGACGGCTCACGCAGCCAGTCCGCAATAGCTAAAGAGGCGGGAATCGACAAGGGCAATTTGAGTCGGTTGGCAAAGACCCTGCACTCTAGAGGGCTGATCGAAGCTAACGAGAAACAGCCGAAACTTCTGGTCACTATCCCGACAAATTTCTTTGAGAGCTCCGAGGAAAGTAATGGACGATAGTTCTTCCAAACTGCTAGATGCCATCTGCGAGATTCGTGATCTGGTACGCCTTCTGGCGGAGCCCGCAATCGCAGAACGTGACAAGAAACTACGCACGGAACTGCGACGCCTAGTCGGAAAGAGCCAAAAGAAATCGAAGGCCGTTCTCTTAATGGATGGGAGCCGTAAGCAGGCAATCATCCAACGGGAAAGCGGCATAAACCAAGGCGACCTGAGCATTCTAGTCAAGCAACTCAAAACGGCTAACCTAATTAGGGCTGACGCCAAGGAGCCAGCTCTGAACATTTCGGTGCCCTCAACTTTCTTCGACGGCGAAGAAGATGAGTGATGATATCCTCCCCATCCTGACGGACATTCCCAACTGGATTAGGGCCTCATCCTTTGCAGCGGTCAAGGATTTGCTTGAGGCTGCCTTGCCCGACGCCAAGTCACGATCCGCTTATCAAATGATGGATGGTGCCGCCACCGTCGAGCAGATCCGCGTTGCATGCAAGATGAGTCCTAACGCTTTGGTGGCTCTTGCCCAGCGTTGCACTTCTATGGGGCTTATGGAATTGCGGGCGGACAAGAAGCGTGTGCGACTATTTGACCTAGCCGACTTTGGTTTGTTTGATAGCAACGCTCAGCCGGTTGAGAAATCAAAACCATGAATGGCAAGCCGAAAAGAAACAAAAACAGTAAACTCGAAATTTCATCCGATCAACTGAAGAATGAATTAACGGAGATAAAGGAACGAGTCGGCGCGTTAGAAACAATCGCGACTATTTCAAACAGGGATGTTGTCGAGAAGTACGTGCGGAGCCAATTAACGACGGACAAAGCTATCCCTATACTGAAAGAATGCAAGGAGCCACGAACGCGCGAATATCTCATACAGAAATTCGGATTTAAGAGCGGGCCGGCGTTGGATTACCATCTAACTCCCCTCCGTAAGGCCGACTTGATCCAGCAGCATTTTGATGACAACGGCGTGCTCGCGTTTGAGTGGAGTAATCTATTTAGGCGACTTCCGAACCCTGTGCTGAAGTCAATATTGAAGTGAGATAAGAGCTTCACCTACGTTTCTTAGATGATTGTCTCCCTAATGCCAAGGCCACTTTTTCACGATTGCCACTCATCCAGGCGTCCACTAGTTGAGCCCCCTTCTGAGTAAGATGAACGTTGTAGAGGACAATCGGGCCGTTTTGCATCGTGAGCTTGAACTCCGCGAGCCCGCCGCCGATCAATCGAGAGAATTTCAAAACTCCATCCCCTGAAATCTGGAGTTTCTTGGGCGGCGTTTGCTTGAGGAAGAGTAGATCGTCCATCGCGTTTGTGTCGAAAGCCCTGCTAAGGGAAACGAGCATGAGCTTCCAAGCGTAGATCGAATCGCGAGAAATAATGTGTTTGTGGTGCAGCGAGTGACAATTCGGGCATAGTGCTAAGAGATTCGAGAGAACGTTTGCACCACCTTCAGAAACCTGGACCATGTGATGAATGTCAATTGCAAGAATGTTCCTGCACGTTGGCACCGCGCACTTATAGCCCGACTCCGTTAGGACCTCCCGCACTACCTGCATTGAAATTTTCTTCCGTTTCATATTGTGGACTTTATCACGGTCAAGCGGGGCAAGTAGACGGCTGGCGTACGTTCCAAGCCCAGCCCTGTCTTGGGGTGCCCCTCCCATACAACGTAGCCTCCTTGGGATGACAGTGGTTGGGGAGGTCTGAAGCTTCGAGGTCAAAATCCCCACTCTAATTTCGCAAAAGGCGCGAAATTAGAATGGGGCACCCGCCGAAATCAGGATGGGGCACCCGCGGGTGCTTCTGCCGAGCTTTGCTCGGCTGGGCAGGTGGGACATCCTTCGACTCCGCTCAGGACAGGCTCTGCCCCTACGTGGCTCGTGGTGGTTGTCAATAGGGAGAAATTACAGGAATGACGGTATCGTGAGGGAACGGTGGGAGATATAAACCGGGCTGGGGTGTCCCATTTCTGGGTGTCGGGTTGATAAGATTGAATTAAGGCGTCGAATGTGCGCGGCCCATGGTGGCCGCGTTTTCTATTTGGGGGTGACATTTCAGATGTGAAGGAGTGGGCGTGAGAAAAGACATGGGCTCGAAGAAGACTTGTAAAGAACGCGGCGAGTGGGCGGAACTTTGTTTTATGGCGCGGGCGGCGGACCGGGGGTTGAATGTGTCGCGTCCGCATGGGGACTCGGCCAGTTATGACGTTGGGGTGGAACAGAATGGGAGGTTTCTGC
>Ga0209068_10000135_pt1 | contig 44771 bp, 40 predicted proteins | sample ColStrG_CSR_2012_FD_187200 | JGI IMG/M metagenome (GOLD analysis project Ga0209068, IMG submission 187200) | Freshwater sediment microbial communities in response to fracking from Pennsylvania, USA - Cold Stream Run_MetaG_CSR_2012 (SPAdes)... | ecosystem: Environmental > Aquatic > Freshwater >...
GTCCGGCCCCGTGAATACTCCCCCGAACGAGGTCGAACCCCGGGCCTCGTTGCGAGGACCAGGGTTCGACCATCCACCTCGGTGGAGCTAAGGGGATTCGAACCCCTGACCCCTTGCCTGCCGAGCAAGTGCTCTACCAGCTGAGCTATAGCCCCGGGCGCCCGCCGGACCTCCGGGCGGGCCTGAGCAGGATAGCCGGTCCGGACACCGGGGACGAAACCGGTCAGGCGTCGTCGTCGCCCATCACGGGCTCGGGCAGGGTCCCGGCGTTGTGCTCGGTCAGGCGCCAGCTGCGCTCGCCCCACTCCTCAAGAACCGACCAGGAGCAGTTCGCCAGCCCGCCGAGAACGGCCCAGGACACCACAGGCAGCCCCAGCAGGCGCCCGATGAGAGCCCTGGCCGTTCCGCCGTGGGTGACCAGGACGACAACACCGGCGTCGGGCACCTGCGCCAGCCCCCCGTACAGGGCGGCTTCGGCGCGGTCCGCGATCTCGGTTCGGGTCTCACCACCGCCCGGGCGCACGTCGGCGCCGGCCCGCCACGCGCCCAGCCGTTCTCCGTCCTGAGCCTGGATCTGGCTGGTGAGCATGCCCTGCCAGTCCCCAGCGAAGGTCTCGCGAAGTCCTGCGTCGACCCTGACCGGCAGCGCGCACAGTGCGGCCAGCGCGGCAGCGGTCTGCTGGGCCCGGCCAAGGTCAGAGCTGACGATCACGTCGGGCGGCATCGAGGCCAGCAGGCGAGCGGCTCGCTCGGCCTGGCCGCGACCGACCTCGTCGAGGTCGACGTCCAGCTGGCCCTGGAAGCGGCCCTGCTCGTTCCAGGCCGTCCGGCCGTGCCGCCACAGGACGACCTTGCGCCCGCTCAGCGGGCGCCACCGGCGGCGCCGTGCCGGAGACCGGCCCCGGTCACCACGTCGGCCGGCAAGGCGATGACCGGGCAGTCCTTCCAGATCCGTTCCAGGGAGTAGTAGACCCGCTCCTCGACGTGCTGGACGTGCACGACGACGTCGACGAAGTCGAGCAGGACCCAGCGGGCGTCCCGGTCACCCTCGCGGCGGACGGGTTTTTGGCCGAGCTCGATCCGGGCCCGCTCCTCGATGGCGTCGACGATGGCCACCACCTGGCGGTCGTTGGCTGCCGAGCAGATGACGAAGGCGTCGGTGATGACGAGCTGGTCGCTGACGTCGAAGGCGACGATGTCGTCGGCCAGCTTGTCCGATGCGGCGCGCGCTGCCACTGCCACCAGGGCCAGCGCGTCGGGTGAGGCGGTCACGTGAGAGCTTCCGGTCGGCGGTCAGGTCCCTGACAGCCTCTCACGGCTTGAAGTCGCCCCCGAGGATCACCACCACGGCCACCAGGGTCTGGCCCTGGTCGGTGATCTTGATGTCGGTGGCGGGCAGGCCCAGTGCCTTTGCCACGGCGGCGCCGCGCCGCTGCGCGGCGTCGCTGCCGTCGGCGATCAGGACGGTGCTGGTCGGGTTGTTGAACGAGGACGCGTTCGCCCCGTTGACGAAGGAGATGCCAGCCCCGGCCAGCCGCCTGCGCGCGGTGTCGTCCAGCCCGGGCGTTCCCACACCGTTCTGGACGAGCACGCTGAACGGGGCGCCGGCGGAGTTGGTGGGCACGGAGTCGGCGAAGTCACTCTTGACGAAGGCCGGCAGCGCGTTGTTGTCCACCACGAGCGCCGGGGCACTGCCACCGATGTCGAGGGGGTGGGTCGGCAGGTTGTCGAAGGACAGCCGACCCCCTGCGGCATCGCTGCGCAGGAGCCCGAGCAGTGCACTGATCCGTCCCGGCGGCATGCTGGCGCCTCCTGGGCTGACCAGGGAGCCCACCAGGGCCGACAGCGGCGCATCGGAAGCGGGCAGCTTGGCCAGCAGCGCCTGCAGCACGGCGCTGAGCCGCGCCAGACGCAGCTGCTCGGGCGCTCCGGAGTCCAGGAAGGTCGCGAACAGGGCCGCCTGCTGGCCCCCGAGATGGCGTTGGCCGGCCGGGATGAGGACCACCGCGGCTCCCGACGCGGCGGCCTGGGTGATGTCCTCGTCGACGGTCACGTCGACGCCGCCGACGGCATCGACCAGGGAGGCCAGCCCCGTAACCGGCAGCGCCCAGCCGCCGTCGACGCTCACCCCGATCGCGTCGGCCACGGCAGCAGGACCGACCGTGGGTCCGCCCGCGGTCGTGGTCTGGCCGAGCGGGACGGAGCCCAGACCTGAGGCGTTGACCAGCAACGTCGCGGGTATCAGCGCTCCGAAGCCGGTGCCCGCGCCGGTCCGGTCGTGGGCGAGCAGGACCGCCGCCACGGTGGCGTGATGAGCGTCGACGACCTGGAGGAGCAAGGTCTGCTGGGCGCGGCCGACGGGGGCGGCGCTGCTGGCATCCGCCGCGCCGCGGCTGCTTGAGGTCGCGTACCAGGCAGCGGCGGCCACGAGCACGGCGACCACGGCCGCCGCCGCCAGCTTGACCCGGCGGGCCCGCTGGCTGCGCTGCTCACGGACCGCCCGGCGGGCACTGGCGTGGCCGGGCACGACAATCGCGCCCGAGGCGCTCGCTCCGGTCTGCGCGGGGCCGGTCGGCAACAGCGACACCGACGCCGGGCCCGCGGCACCTGCACTGCCGGCGTCCGAGCCGACCATCGTGGCAGCCGAGGACCGGGCGCTGGCCGCGGCCAGGGCGGTGACCGGACTCGCCGCATCGAGCGGCTCGGAGCCCTCGACGAGCCCATCCTCGTCCGGTTCGACTGCTCTGCGGTGCTTGCCCGCCATCAACCCACCTCGTCGCTTCGCACGTACAGCCCGCGCTTGGCGATGTACTGCACGACTCCATCCGGCACGAGGTACCAGATCGGCTGATTGCGCCCAACTCTTTCGCGACAATCGCTACTGGATATCGCCAGGGCGGGAATTTCCATCAGGCTGACCCGCCCGTCAGGCAGTCCGGGGTCGGCCAGCAGGTGCCCCGGGCGGGTCACCCCGACGAAGTGGGCCAGGCGCACCACCTCGGCGGCGCGCTGCCAGGACAGGATCTGGCCGAGCGCGTCCGCCCCGGTGATGAAGAACAGCTCGACATCGTCACCGCGCTGCGCGCGCAGGTCGGACAGGGTGTCTGCGGTGAAGGTCGGACCGTCCCGGTCGATGTCGATGCGGCTGACGCTGAAGCGGGGGTTCGAGGCGGTCGCGATCACCGTCATCAGGTACCGGTCCTCAGGCGAGCTGACCTCACGGTCGGCCTTCTGCCACGGCCGCCCAGTAGGCACGAAGACGACTTCGTCAAGGTCGTATCGGGTGGCGACCTCGCTGGCGGCCACCAGGTGCCCGTGGTGGATGGGGTCGAAGGTGCCGCCCATCACGCCCAGCCGCAGACCGGTGCCCATGCTCGCAGGTTATCCGCCACCAGCGCGCGGGGACGCTCAGCGCGCCGGGACGCTGCGCCCGTCGGGACGCTCAGCGCGCCGGGACGCTGCGCCCGTCGGGACGCTCAGCGCGCTGCGATCCGCTCGTGGCCCGCATACACCGTGACGCGGCCGTCCCTGGCGAACCCTGCCAGGGTCAGGCCGAAGGCCTGCGCCAGCCCCACCGCCAGGCTGGACGGCGCCGACACCGACACCAGTGCGCTGATGCCGGCGGCCACCGCCTTCTGGCACAGCTCGTAGGACGTCCGCCCGCTGACCACCAACGCGATGTCGGCCAGCGGCAGCCGCCCCTGCAGCAACGCCCACCCGACTACTTTGTCCACCGCGTTGTGCCTGCCGACGTCTTCGCGGACCACGAGCTCGTCGCCGCTGGCCAGGTCGAACAGCCCGGCCGCGTGCAGGCCGCCGGTCCGGTCGAAGACGCGCTGTCGCTGTCTGAGCCGCTCGGGCAGGGCCGCCAGCATCGCCGGGTCCAGCGCGAGGCCGGCCGGGGCCGGGACGTAGCCGCGGGCGCGCAGATCGTCCAGAGTATCGCGCCCGCACACCCCGCAGGCACTGGACACGACGTACGAGCGGGCAGTCAGGGACACGGCGCCCTGCGGGTCGGCCAGGTCCACGGTGACCACGTTGAAACGCTCGTCCGGGTCCAGGGCGACATCGGTGCAGTACCGCACGGACCGGACGTCGTCGCGCCCGGCGAGCACCCCCTCACCGTGCAGCCAGCCGACGGCCAGCTCGAAGTCGGCCCCCGGCGTGCGCATAGTCACCGCCAGGCGGCGGTCGCCGACCCTGACCTCCAGCGGCTCCTCGGTCGCCAGGTGCTCCTCGCGCACCACTCCTGCCCCACTCGCCCCTGAAGTCCCGAGCTCACCAAAAACCCCAGCAGTCCCATCAGTCCCAGTGGTCGGGGGGTCGTACCGGACCGCTCGCACCCGGGTCACCGGCCCGGGCCGGCGCGGCACGTCGTGCAGGTCGACGGTCATGACCCCAAGGTACGCCGGCGGCAGGAGCCCGCGGGTGGTCCGTCACAGCCTGGCCGTGGCGCCGCCGGACAGGCGGAAGATGTGCGCTACCGCGGCGAAGGTGGGTAGGGTGACCGGACCCCGCACCCCCCTCCGGGAGATCCCGCTACGTGACTCGCATCCTGCGAAGCCGGCTCAGGCTTGCCGCGCCCGTCATCCTGCTAGGCCTGGCCGTGCCCGTGGTGGCGCAAGCGGTCAGCCAGGGCGCGGCCGCGTCGGCTCGGGCGGCATCCACCGTGCAGCCCGGCGCGGAGGGCCAGCTCCTGAGCCTGACCAACAGCGCCAGGGCAGGCGCCGGGCTCTCCCCCCTGGTGAGCTCGCCCACCCTGGTGGCCCTGGCCAGGGGCTGGTCGGCCCAGATGGCCGCGGCCCACGCGCTCAGCCACAACCCGAACCTGGCCGGATCGGTCAGCGGCTGGTACATGATCGGGGAGAACGTCGCGCAGGCCGGGTCGGCCTCCCAGGCGCAGTCACTGTTCATGGCCAGCTCGGAGCATCGGGCGAACATCCTCGAGCCTGTGTACAACAGGGTGGGGATCGGCGTCGTCGTGGCCTCAGACGGCAGCGTGTGGTTCACCGTGGACTTCGAACAGACCGCCGGCTACAGCCCGGCCGCCCACCAGGGGGCCGTCCATCACTGGGCGCCCCCGGCTGGTCGGAGCGTGTCGAGCTCGGCCGCAGCGCTGACGGCGGCCCGGCTGGCTGCCCTGGCCCGCACCACCCGCTCGCTGGCCCGAAGGGCGGTGCCGCCTGCGTCCACCGCATCCGCGCCTGCGACGGTCTCGGGCGGGAAGGTTGCACTGCTGACGGCCCAGGACGACGGTGCGACGGCGGTCCTGGCGGGTTCGGCGGCCCTGGCGTTCGGCCCGACCCGGGCGGGCGCTTCCGGCTCGCCCGGGGCCCTGGTCGCGTTCGGCGCGGCCACCGTGCTGTTAGTCCTGTTCAACACGGCGTGGCAGCTGCACGCGCAGCGCAGGCCCACCGACCGCGCCTGACCTACCCGTCGAGCAGCCTGGTGGGCCGGCGCCTGGTTCGACCGCCGAGCTGACCCCTTCCGGGCTCAAGCGGCCAGGAGCCGGCCGGCGAAGTCCTCGAGCTGTGTGACAGTCCGGCACTCGACCATCTCGATGACCTGGGCGTAGGTCAACGCCGCCGAGTCCCCACCGCCCCACTGGGCAGCCGGCTCAGGGTTGAGCCAGTAAGCGTGCCGCGCAGCGGCGACCATGGCCTTCAGGACCGGCGTCGCGGGGCTTCGGTAGTTGGTCCGGGCATCGCCGAGCACGAGCAGGGAGGTCTTCGCGGTGATGGCCCGGGCGTAACGGTCGTCGAGCATCTCCAGGGCGTGCCCGTAGTCCGAGTGCCCGTCCAGCCACACCAGGTCGGCCTCCCGCGACATCCGGCCCAGCGCCTCGGACATGTCGTCGGCGCCCCGGAGCAGATGCGTCACCTCGTCGAGCGCATCGATGAAGGCGAACACTCGCACCTTGGCGAACTGCTCATGAAGGGCCCAGGTCAGCATCAGCGTGAAGTGGGCGAAGGAGGCGACCGATCCGGACATATCGCACAGGATCACGAGCTCGGGCTTGTGCGCGCGTCGTGGCCGGTGGACGGGGTCAACCGGCACGCCACCGGTGGCCAGGGACGCCCGGATCGTGCGGCGCATGTCCAGGCGGCCGTTTCGGGCCACGCGCCGGCGCGCCGACAGCCTGGTCGCCAGGCGCCGGGCCAGGGGGTGCACCTGCCGGCTCAGCTCGGCCAGGTCAGCGCGCGAGGCCCGGAGGAAGTCCACCTGCTCGACCAGCGGCGCGATCGCGGCGGGCGGCAGCTGGTCCGGGGGGCGTTCGGCCGCCAGCCGGCGCCGCACCTCGGCGTCGACGTACTGCCGGAAGGCCCGCAGGCGAAGCTCAATCTCACGGCGGGCGACCTCCTCGGTGAAGGCCGAGCGGCCGGTGCCGGCGCTGTCGAGCAGTGCCGCGATCGCTTCCGCGGTCAGCGTGTCCGGTGACAGCGCGCGAAGGACCCGGTAGGCGAAGTGCGACTGGCGGCCGGGCGCTGACTCGGCCCGGCCCAGCGCCCCCACCGCCTGCTGGGCGAACCGGCGAAGCGCGCGGTCCTCGCCCTGCACGAGCAGGTCGGCGAGCCGGCGACGCCACGCGTCGCCAGCTCCAGGCTCCCCCGCCGCCGGAAGGGCCGCCGGGTCGCCTGCGGCTGCCGTCGACCGCATTGACCCGGCCAGGACCGGCTCGCCAGTCACCGCGGGGAACCAGACATCGAACAGGACGTCGAAGACGCTGCCGTGGCCGGCCCGCTTGACCATGGCCGCAGCAAGCGCGGCGCGCAGCAGCTCACGCTCACCCAGACCGACGACCCCCATGGCCCGGACCGCATCCAGCGACTCTGCCAGCGAGACCGGGACGCCGACACGCCGCAGCGCCGCGGACAGCCCCACCGTGCGGTCCAGCAGCCCTGCGCTCACCCGGGCTGCGTCCTCAGCGGTCTTTGTTGAACCGGGTCACGACGATGAGCAGAAGCACCAGGATGCCGCCGGCGGTCAGCCCGAGCGCCAGCGGGCTGGGGGTGGCGTTCGTGCCCGCATCGGCGGCGACGAGCGCAGTCAGTGAGGTCAGGTGCATGCCAGTGACTCTAGCGGCGTAGGGAGCGCGGGTCGACGCGCAGGGCCCAGGTCAGCCGCTCGCGACGGACCCGCTCGGCGTTGCGAGCGATCCACAGGCACAAGGCGGCCAGCGGTATCTCAACCAGGACGGCCGAGGCGATGGCCAGCCAGCGGTCCTTTGGCGTGGAGGAAGTGACGACGTCGAACCACATGTCGACGACGAGCAGCGTGGCAGCCGAGACCGCGGGCAGCTCGACGTGGTCATAGCCCCGCCACGCCAGCCACCCGGTCCGGGCCAGCATGCAGGCGAGCATCGCGTCGAAGCCGGCCCAGGCCAGACGGTAGTGGGCGGACACGTCACGGTAGGGCAGGGTGACCCACAGCTCGACCACCCAGCCCAGGGTGAGGACGGCGACCAGCAGGAAGACCACGCCGAGCCAGCGCGGCACCGGAAGCCCGGGAGAGGGCAGGTCCATGTCGTCGAGGCCCGAGTCATCCAGGTCTGAGCCATCGAGGCCTGAGTTATCGACGTACGGGGCGTCGAGATCCGGGCCCGAGCCGGCGGACCCGCTCGGCCGCAGCGCGTCGTCCGATGCCGCCGGCGCTCCTGCGGGGTCCGGGTCCGCCTCGACGTCCATGGCACTCAAGGCTACGTCCTGGTGACGCAGGCGGCGCGCGATCCCGACGCGTTCACCCGAACGTCGGGGCGACGGCCCGGTCGACCGGCGCCGCCTGCGCCGGGACGGTGCGCCGCCGGGCTCCGGGCTGGTAGCAGGGCGAGGGTCGGCGACGCCCTACGAGCGGATGTGACCGTCCCCGGTCACGACGTAGGTCGTGGAGGTGAGCTCGGTCAGCCCCATCGGGCCGCGGGCATGCAGCTTCTGCGTCGAGATGCCGATCTCGGCGCCGAACCCGAACTCCGCCCCGTCGGTGAACCGCGTCGAGGCGTTGACCATCACAGCCGCCGCGTCGACGCCCGCCACGAACCGGCGCGCCGCCTGCGCCGAGTCGGTGACGATCGCCTCGGTGTGCCCGGTGCCGTAGCGGCGGATGTGCGCGAGCGCGTCGTCGAGTGAGTCCACGACGCCGGCGGCGATGTCCAGCGAGTAGTACTCGGCGAGCCAGTCCTGCTCGGTGACCGGGGCGAACGCGGTGCCTGCCGCGGTGGCGAACCTCTGGACCCGCTCGTCGCCGTGAACGGTGACACCGGCGTCGGCCAGCGCGGCCAGCGCCGCCGGCAGGAACGCCTCGGCGATGCCAGCGTGCACCAGGAAGGTCTCCGCGGCGTTGCAGACGCTGGTGCGCTGGGCCTTGGAGTTGACCAGGATCGCGACCGCCTTGGTGACGTCGGCGGCAGCGTCGACGTACACGTGGCAGTTGCCGACACCGGTCTCGATCACCGGGACGGTCGACCCCTGCACCACGCTGCGGATCAGCCCCGCCCCGCCGCGCGGGATGAGCACGTCGACCAGGCCCCGCGCGGTCATCAGGTACGACACGGACTCGTGGGAGGTCCCGGGCACGAGCTGGATCGCCTCAGGCGGCAGCCCGCAGCCGACCAGTGCGTCGGTCATCACCGACACCAGCGCCGTGTTCGACGCCTGCGCAGACGACGAGCCGCGCAGCAGGACCGCGTTCCCGCTCTTCAGGCACAGACCCGCGGCATCGACCGTCACGTTGGGGCGCGCCTCGTAGATGATCCCGACCACGCCCAGCGGGACGCGCACCTGGCGAAGCTCCAGCCCGTTGGCCAGGGTCGACCCTCGCACGACCTGGCCCACCGGGTCGGGCAGGTCGGCCACCTGGCGAAGGGCCGCGGCGATGTCGCCGATCCGCTCGGTGGTCAAGGTCAGGCGGTCGACCAGAGCGGGGTCCGTCCCGTCGCCGCGTGCGCGCTCGACGTCGGCGGCGTTGGCCTCCAGGACCTGCGCCGCGTGCTTGTCCAGTGCGTCGGCCATCGCCAGGATCGCAGCGTCCTTGCGCCCGCGGGGCGTTGCGGCAAGCACGGCCGCCGCGAGCCGGGCCCTGGTCGCCGCGGCCAGGACGGCCGCACGCTCGGAGCCCTGCTGGTCGAAGTCTTGGTCGTCCACGATGACCAGGGTAGTGCCGCGGTTGGGCGTGGTCAGAATGGTCGCACTGCTGCGACCCCGACCAGGTGCATATCGAGCTCGCCGTCCAGCCCACGCTGGTGGAAGACCTCCCGCTCGACCACCTCGAGCCCGACGATCTCCCAGTGGGGCAGCCCCGCGGTGCCGCGGTGCTCACCCCACAGCCGCAGGGCGAGGGCGGCCGCGTCCTGCAGGCTCGGCGCCTCCTCCCAGTAGCGGACCTCGGCCCGGTCGCAGGCGTAGCGGCCGCTCAGCAGGAACGGTCGTTCATGGGCCAGCTGCTCGAGGGCATCCTTGATGTCGGCGCCGGCGACCCGCGCGCCGGCCACTGTCAGCGTCACATGCCACATCCGACGCCGCGCGGGGGTGGCGTCCCCGTTGCCCAAGGCGACCTCCGAGGTGATCGTTGGTGCGCGGGCACCTTCGCCCGTGTCAGTCCGCCGCGGCCACTGCGCCCGGACCGCGGCGCCGGACCCGCTCGGCGAGCAGGACCAGGTCGTCGCGGTGCACGATCTCCCTTTCGTACGCGGGTCCGAGCTCGGCGGCCAGCTCACGCGTGGAACGGCCCAGCAGTCCGGGCAGCTCCGACGAGTCGAAATTAACCAGACCGCGGGCGACCGCGTTGCCGCTTTCGTCGAGAAGGTCCACCGGGTCACCGGCGTCGAAGTCGCCGTCGACCGCCACAACCCCGGCAGGAAGCAGCGACGAGCCCCGCTCCAGGACGGCCCGGACGGCCCCGGCGTCCAGGTGCAGGCGCCCTCGGGGGGTGCTGGCGTGCGCCAACCACAGCAGCCGGGCGCCGCGTCGGGAACCGGTCGGGTGGAACAGCGTGCCTACCGGCTCCCCGGCCAGGGCCGCGGCGGCGTTCGCCGTGGAGGTCACCACGACCGGCAGCCCCGCGGACGCGGCGATCCGGGCGGCCTCGACCTTGGTCGCCATGCCGCCCGTGCCCACGCCAGCGGCGCCGGACCGGCCCATGTGGACATGCGCGAGGTCATCCTCGCCGCGAACATCGCCGATCAGGGTCGCCCCGGCGCGCCGAGGGTCACCGTCGTAGAGCCCGTCGACGTCGGACAGAAGCACGAGCAGGTCCGCCTGCACCAGGTGCGCCACCAGGGCAGCCAGCCGGTCGTTGTCGCCGAACCTGATCTCCTCGGTCGCCACCGTGTCGTTCTCGTTGACCACCGGAACCGCGCCGAACTCCAGGAGACGGGCCAAGGTGCGGTGGGCGTTGCGGTAGTGGGTACGCCGGGTGAGGTCGTCAGCTGTGAGCAGAACCTGGCCGACAGTCATGCCGTGCCGGGCGAAGGACTCGGTGTAGCGGTGGACGAGCAGCCCCTGGCCGACGCTGGCCGCGGCCTGCTGGGTGGCCAGGTCCCGCGGCCGGGCCTTCAGACCCAGCGCAGGCAGTCCGGCCGCGATCGCCCCGGAGGACACCAGCACGATCTGGCAGCCGACGGACAGGCGGGCGGCCAGCACGTCGACCAGTGAGTCCACTCGAGCGCCGTCCAGGCCACCGGCGCCGGAGGTCGCTGACCCGGATGTCGCTGACCCGGCGGTGGGTGATGCAGAGGTCAGTGATGCAGAGGTCAGTGATGCAGAGGTCAGTGATGCAGAGGTCAGTGATGCAGAGGTCAGTGATGCAGAGGTCAGTGATGACGAGCCGACCTTGACCACGACCCGGCGGGCCGCCGCCGCCGCGGCCCGCGGCACGCTAGCGGCCTTCCAGGCGAAGGTCGGTGCCTCGCGGGCCTAGATGCTCGGCGCCGGCGGCCAGCGACGGCTCCCAGTCGAACATCACGCCGCCCTCGCCGCCGATCACGACGTCGTCCCCGGGTCGGGCTCCGGCGGCGCGCAGCGCGTCCTCGACACCGAGGCGGGCCAGACGGTCCGCCAGATAGCCCACCGCCTCGTCATTGCTGAAGTCGGTCTGGCGGACCCAGCGTTCGGGCTTGGTCCCGCGCACGACAAACACCGAGTCCTCGACAGTGACCGTGAAGCCGCTGTCGTCGACCGCCGCCGGCCGCAGCACGATCCGGGTGGGCTCCGGCGGGGGGGCCTGCTCCCGGGCTGTGGTGACCAGGGTGGCCATCGCGAACGACAGCGCCCGCAGCCCCTCGTGGCTGGCGGCGCTGACCAGGTAGACGGCCAGGCCCCGGGCCTGCAGGTCGGCCTTGACCAGCTCGGCAAGCTCGCGGGCCTCCGGCACGTCGATCTTGTTCAAGGCGACGATCCGCGGCCGGTCGGACAGGCCCGCGCCGTAGGCGGCGAGCTCTGCCTCAATCAGGTCCAGGTCGGACAGCGGATCGCGGCCCGGGTCCAAGGTCGCGCAGTCCAGAACGTGCACCAGCGCCGTGCACCGCTCGACATGCCGGAGGAACTCCAGGCCCAGGCCCTTGCCCTGGCTGGCGCCCGGGATCAGGCCGGGCACGTCCGCGACCGTGAACCTGGTCTCGCCGGCCGAGACGACGCCGAGGTTGGGGACCAGCGTCGTGAAGGGGTAGTCGGCGATCTTCGGCCGCGCCGCCGACACCGCTGCTACCAGGCTGGACTTGCCCGCGCTGGGAAATCCGATCAGCGCGATGTCGGCGACGGTCTTGAGCTCAAGGACCACGTCCCGCCCCTCGCCGGGCTCGCCGAGCAGGGCGAAGCCTGGTGCCTTGCGACGCGACGACGCCAGCGCCGCGTTCCCCAGCCCGCCGCGGCCGCCCCTGGCGACGACGAAGCTCGCGCCAGCGCCAACCAGGTCGGCCAGCAGGTTGCCCGACACATCGGTGACGACGGTTCCGTCGGGGACCGACAGGACCAGGTCCTCCCCGTGGGCGCCGCTGCGGTGCGAGCCCATCCCCGGGCGGCCGTTGGTGGCGCTGCGGTGCGGCCCGTGGTGGTAGTCGAGCAGCGTGGTGGTCTGCGGGTCCACGACGAGCGTGACGTCACCGCCGCGGCCGCCGTCGCCACCATCCGGCCCGGCCAACGGCTTGAACTTCTCGCGATGGATCGAGGCACACCCGTGGCCTCCGGACCCGGCTGCCACGTGCACCACGACACGATCGACGAAGGTGGTCACGGGTCATCAACTCCACGTGCCTGCGACCCGCGGGCAGGCGGGCATCCGTGCCCGGGACCAGCGTGTGAGCGGACCGAGCCCCGGTCGGGCCCGGCTAGCACGTCGCCTACTGGGCCGCGACGACGATGTTGACGACGCGGCGACCGCGCCGGGTGCCGAACTCGACGTTGCCCGCGATGAGGGCGAACAACGTGTCGTCACCGCCACGACCGACGTTGACGCCGGGATGGAAGTGGGTGCCGCGCTGGCGGACGATGATCTCGCCCGCGTTCACGAGCTGGCCGCCGAACCGCTTGACGCCCAGACGCTGGGAGTTCGAGTCGCGCCCGTTGCGGGTCGACGACGCGCCCTTCTTGTGAGCCATGGGTGGCGACCTACTTCTTCTCGATGCCGGTGACCTTGACCTGCGTCAGCTTCTGACGGTGGCCCTGGCGCTTGCGGTAGCCGGTCTTGTTCTTGTACTTCAGGATGACGATCTTGGGACCCTTGGTGTCGTCGACGATCTCGGCCGTCACCGCGACACCGGCCAGGGCCTTGGCGTCGCTGGTGACCTCATCGCCGTCGACCAGCAGGAGGGCAGGGAACTCGACGGTGGCGCCAGGGCCACCGGCAAGACGATCGACCTCGAGGACGTCACCGACGGCGACCTTCTCCTGGCGGCCACCGGCGCGGACGATCGCGTACACCGTGGAGCTCCTGTCCTGCTTGTCGACGGGCATCAGCCGACCCGAAAGGGGGCGCAGACACCGGAGGCGTGGTTATCAGGGCGCGTGAAGCGCCGAAACGTCAGGGTACGGGGGCGGGGTGAGCAGGGTCAAACCGGACGGGCCAGGTCGGCGAGGTGGACCACCCGGTCGCCGACGAGCTCGGCCTCCGCCAGGTCATGCGTCACGTGCAGCGCCGGGGTGCCCAGCTGGTGCAGCAGTGCCCGCACATCGACCGCCAGCCGGTCGCGCAGCTCGCGGTCCAGGGCGCCGAAAGGCTCGTCGAGGAGCAGCAGGCGCGGGGCGGGCGCCAGGGCCCGTGCCAGAGCGACGCGCTGAGCCTCCCCGCCGGACAAGGTGGTCACCGACCGCCCGCCGTAGCCGCCGAGCGCGACCAGGTCCAGCAGCTCGGCGACCCTGGCCGACGCCTGGGCCCGGCCGATCCCGGCCACCCCCAGCCCGTAGCCGACGTTGCCGGCCACGTCCAGGTGCGGGAAGAGCAGGGCGTCCTGGAAGACCAGCCCGAATCCTCGCCGGTGGGCGGGCACCGCAGTCAGGTCATGGCCATCCCAAAGGACCTGGCCGCGGTCAGGGACCAGCAGGCCCGCGATGACCTGCAGCAGGGTCGACTTGCCCGACCCGCTGGGCCCGAGCAGCGTGACCACCTGCCCGGGCGCGACGTCCAGCCAGACGCGGTCAAGGACCGCGCGCTCGCCGTAGCCGACACAGACCTCTCGCAGGGCCAGCGCCGCCACGACCCGCTCGGACCCCGGCACCGGCCCGCTCACCGGCCCGCCTGGCCGCGGCCCTGCAGTGCCTCGGCGCCCAGGACGGCCCCCGCGGTCACGACCATCAGGACGGTGGCCAGGGCCATCGCGGCCCCGTAGGGGATCTCCCCCGGCCGGGACAGCAGCCGCACGACCTGGACCGGAAGGGTCGGGGTGTCGGACCGGGCCAGGAAGGCGGTGGCCCCGAACTCCCCCATCGACACGGCGAACGCGAAGCCGGCACCGACCACCAGTGCCCGGCGCAGCAGCGGCAGGTCCACGCTCGCCCAGGCCCGCACCGGGCGGGCACCCAGGGTGGCTGCGACCTGACGCAGCCTGGGGTCGATGGACCGCAGCACCGGCAGCACCGCGCGCAGGACCAGCGGGACCGCGACCAGTGTGTGCGCAAGCGGGACCATGACCCAGGTGCCCCGCAGGTCCAGCGGCGCCCTCGCGAAGGCGATCAGGAGTCCGAACCCGACGGTCACCGCCGAGGTGCCTAGTGGCAGCATCACCGCTGCGTCCAGGACCCGGCCCGCCCGGCCGGCGTAGGCGACGGCGCAGGCGGCGAGCCCGCCGACCAGGACGGCCAGCGCGGCCGTGACGACTGCGTACTGCAGGGAGACGCGGATCGAGTCCAGCGGCGGGGCGAAGCGGGTAGTGCCGGCGTCGATGGAGCCCAGAGCCCGCCAGTAAGTCAGGCCCCAGCCGTCGCGGACCCGCACGGAGCGCGCCACCAGTGCGGCCAGGGGCAGCACGAGCAGGACAAGGATCGAGCCCAGGACTGTCCCGAGCAGCGCTCGCTGACCGGGGGTGCGCGGACGGGTCAGGCTCCGGGCCGACGGGACTCGCAGCCGCTGAGCCACCGAGGTGCCCGCCTGCAGCCGGGCCGCCACCAACAGCACCACGGCGAGCATGAGCATCTGCAGCACGGCCAGGACCGCTGCACCAGGCAGGTCGAGAAGCTCGGCGGTGCGCAGGAAGATCTCCACTTCCAAGGTTGTGGTGGTCGGCCCTCCCAGGACGAGAACAACCCCGAAGGAGGTGAACGTGAACAAGAACACCAGCGCCGCCGCCGCCAGGACAGCAGGGCGGAGCAGCGGCCAGGTGACCGTGCGAAACCCCTGCCACGGCGTGGCTCCCAGACTGCGGGCGGCCTGCATGTACCTCGGGTCGAGCTGGCCCCACAGTCCCCCGACGATGCGCACCACCACGGCATAGTTGAAGAACACGTGGGCGAGCAGGATGACGGCGAGCGAGCCGATCCAGTCGGCCGGCAGCAGGGCGCGGAACGCCAGGCCAACGACCACAGTGGGGAGTACGAAGGGGACGGTCACCAGGGCGATCAGGACCCGACGACCGCGGATGGCATAGCGGTTCAGGACGTAGGCCCCAGGCATGGCCACCAGCACCGTCAGCACTGTGGACAGCACCGCCTGGACGATCGTGAACTCGACAATGCGCCAGGTCTGGGGCCTGGCCAGCAGCACCAGCCCGTCGGTCGAGGCGCCGCGCGCAAGGATGTTCGCCACCGGCCAGGCGAAGAAGACCAGCAGGAACGCCGCGGGCACCAGCGCAAGCACCCAGGCCGGCACCGGCCCGCGGACCTGCTGCTGGTCCCCGCGCCGGGTCTGGGCCCGGCTGGTGGAGCTCGGCCGGGCCCGGAGCATGGTCTGAGGACGGCTCAGCTCTGGACCACCTGGGTCCACGCGTCGACCCAGGCGGCGCGGTCGGCGGTGATCTGAGCCGGCGGCAGGGACAGCGACCGCGTCGGGGTGGCAGCCCACGCGGTAAACACCGGTGGCAGCGGGGTGCCGACCACCGAGGGGTCCACGAACATGGACAGCGGCTCATCGGCCTGGAACGGCTGCGACAGCATGAAGTCGACGAAGGCTCGGGCCGCCTGCTCGTGGGCCGTGCCTGCAAGGACCCCGACGAACTCCACCTGCCGGAAGCAGCCGTCCAGCATCACGCTGGAGTTGGGATGGGTGGGCTTGGGGTCGCTGGCATAGACGATCTCCGCCGGGGGGCTGGACGCGTAGCTCACGACCAGGGGGCGCCGGCCGTTCTTCCCACCGTCGCTGAAGTCACCCTCGTACGCCTGCGTCCACCCGTCATCGACCTTGACCCCGTTCGCCTTCAGCCGAGCCCAGTAGCCCTGCCAGCCCGACGTGCCGTACCGGGCGATGCTGGCGAGCAGGAAGGCCAGCCCGGTCGAGGAGGTCGCCGGGTTCTCCACCACCAGCAGACCCTTGTACGCAGGCTTGGTCAGGTCTTCCAGGGTCGACGGGGGGGTGACGCCCTTCGCGGCGAACCAGCGGTCGTCGATGTTCACGCAGACGTCGCCGTAGTCGACGGGGACCACGGCGTAGCCGACGCTCCCCGACACCAGGGCGGTCAGGTCCGGGCGGACCTGGGCCAGCGCGGCCGGCTTGTACGGAGCGAAGATGCCCGCATCGACCGCGCGGGAGAGCAGGGTGTTGTCCACCCCGAAGAGCACGTCCCCTTCCGGCGCCCCCGCGGTGAGGACGGCCTTGTTCACCACCTGACCCGCGTCTCCGCCGGTGACCACGTTGACCGTGATCCCTGTTCGCGCCTCGAAAGCGGCCAGCACAGCCTTGGAGACGGCGAAGGAGTCGTGGGCAAGCAAGGTGATCGTGGCCGGCGCGAAGCTGGCCGGCGGCGCGGCGGTCAGGGAAGGGTCGGCGGACGGTGAAGGCGTGCCGGCGCCGCTACCGCTGGCTGCGCTGCAGGCAGCCAGGGCGAGGGCGCACAGACCGGCGACCGCTACGAGGACCGGTGGACTCTGGACAACGACACGACGCATCCGATACCTCCGCTGGCATTACCCAGATCAGGTTGAGGGTCGGTGGCGGCGGCCACCCTCTCAGCCCGGCGACGTCCTCCGAGCTCCCCTTGGCTTCACGCAGAGCAACTGGTGCCTGCGACGGCCATGCTACGCCCCGCACCGACGCCGGTCGGCCCCGGTCTCGCCTTCGCCGGACCGGTCAGGGCGCCGGGTCAGGCGACCCCTGGGCCTTCTTGGCCACCCGGCGGCGCCGCGCCACGGGAGCGGGCGTCGCGGCGGGGTCGACCGGCGGCGGCTGGGCGCCAGCCGGCTCCGGCGCCGTCGCGGCCGTGGTCGTCGCAGCCGCAGCTTTTGGCGCGCGCGGTGACCGTGTTCGGGCGGCGGCGGGCGCCGGGACGTCGTGGTCCTCGACCGAGCCGACGCCGTCCGGGAGACTGTCGGCGCCAGCCGGCTCCTGCGACGCACCTGCGTCAGCCACACCCAGCCTGCTGGCCTTGGCGATCTTTGCCACCCGGGCGACGCGCTCGGCCTTGTCGACCTGGTCGACCGAGGCCCTGGACGGGTCGTGATGGGTGATGACCGGCTCCAGGTGGACCTTGATCCCGCGGCCGTTGCAGACCTCGCAGGGCTCGGAGAAGGCCTCGAGCAGGCCCTGCCCGATCCGCTTGCGGGTCATCTGGACCAGGCCCAGCGAAGTCACCTCGGCGACCTGGTGCTTGGTGCGGTCCCGACCGAGGCACTCGGTGAGCCGGCGCAGCACCAGCTCACGGTTGGACTCCAGCACCATGTCGATGAAGTCCACGACGATGATCCCGCCGATGTCCCGAAGGCGTAGCTGGCGGACGATCTCCTCCGCCGCCTCCAAGTTGTTGCGGGTGACCGTCTCCTCCAGGTTGCCCGACCCCTTGCCGACGAACTTGCCGGTGTTCACGTCGACCACGGTCATTGCCTCGGTCCGGTCGATGACCAGCGAGCCGCCCGAGGGCAGGTAGACCTTGCGGTCCAGCCCCTTGGCGATCTGCTCGTCGATCCGGTACTCCGCAAAGGCGTCCCGGGTACCCGCGTGCCGCGACACCCGGTCCATCAGGTCCGGCGCCACGTTCATCACATAGGACTCAACGACCTGCCAGGCATCCTCGCCCGAGACCACGAGCTGGTCGAAGTCCTCGTTGAACAGGTCACGGACCACCCGCACCGTCAGGTCCGGCTCTCCGTACAGAAGGCTGGGCGCCGAGGCCGTCTTGGCCTTCTTGGTGATTTCCTCCCACTGTGCCTGAAGGCGTTGCACGTCATGGGTCAGCTGCTCTTCGGTGGCCCCCTCCGCGGCGGTGCGCACAATGACCCCGGCGTCCTCGGGGACCACATTCTTCAAGATCGCCTTCAGCCGGTTCCGCTCGTTGTCCGGCAGCTTTCGACTGATTCCGCTCATCGAGCCGTCGGGCACATACACCAGGAACCGACCGGCCAGGCTGATGTTGCTCGTCAGGCGGGAGCCCTTCTGCCCCAGCGGGTCCTTGGTCACCTGGGCCAAGACCGCGTCGCCAGACTTCATGACGTGCTCGATCCGGCGTGGCTGGCCGTCCAGCGCCGCGGCGTCCCAGTTGACCTCACCGGCGTACAGGACCGCGTTGCGGCCCCGGCCGATGTCGATGAAGGCGGCCTCCATGCTGGGCAGGACGTTCTGCACCTTGCCCAGGTAGACATTGCCCTGCATCGTCGACGACGACGCGCTGGCGACGTAGTGCTCGACCAGCACGCCGTCCTCAAGCACGGCGATCTGGGTCAGATCGCCTCGCTGGCGGATGACCATGACCCGGTTGACCGCCTCGCGCCGGGACAAGAACTCCGCCTCGGACAGGATCGGCGGGCGGCGGCGGCCCGCATCCCGTCCCTCGCGCCGTCTCTGCTTCTTGGCCTCAAGTCGGGTCGAGCCCCGCACGGCGGTGACCTCGTCACCGGTGGCCCGCCCCCCGCGCGAGCGAGGCTCGCGCGGCTCGCGCACGTGCACGACAGTGCCGTCGGTGTCCTCCGCCCCCTCGGCGTCACCCGAGCCGCTCTTGCGGCGCCGGCGCCGGCGCCGGCGCGTTGCCGTGCCCTCGTCACCACCGTCACCACCGTCACCACCGTCACCACCGTCACCACCGCCACTACCGTCGCCCCCGTCGCCGACTGCACCTGCTCCGGCCGTCGGCTCCACGTCGTCGACGTCACCGGGCGTTCCGGACTCACCGGACCCGCCCTCGGCGCCACCGTCGGCATCGGACCCGGCATCGGGACGCCGACGACGGCCGCGCCCACCCCGGCGACGCCTCTTGCGGCGGACCCCGTCGGCGCCGACGATCACGTCCTGGTCGCCGTCAACGGGCTCCGCGTCGCCAGCCCCAGGGGCATCGTCGGCGTCGTCGGCGTCGTCGGCGTCGTCGGCTTCGCCGGCGTCGTCCGCGTCGTCGGCTGGGTCGCCGGTGTGGCCTGCAGCGCCGGCCGGCGGAGCCATGAACAGCAGTGCCGCCGCGGACGCCGAGATCTCCTCCGCCGCAGCGGCCACCGACGGCTCGAGCGGCGCACTGAACGCAGGGGCCGCCGCTTTGCGGGCGCGCCGTCGTGGAGCCCCAGCCCCGACCGGCTCGGCGGCACTGTCCGCCGGTGCGGCGCCGGCGCGCGTGTCAGAGGTCTGCGCGCCCTGGACAACGCCGTCGGTCTCGACCGAGGTGACAGCCTTGCGGGCACGCCGGCGCGGCGTGTCGGGGCCTGCCTCCAGGGCTGCCCCGGGGACGGACGCCTCGCCGGGCGACTTTGAGCCTTGGTCCGAGGCAGCGCCACGGTCGTCGACCGTCCGCGCCGCGACCTCGGCCGGCGGCGCGGCGACCGCTGGGGGCCCAGCCGGTCGCGATGCTGCCCGCCGCCGTCGGGGCGGGGTTATGGCGCTGTCACCGGGTGTCGTACCCGGGTCTGTCCCGTCGGTGGTGTCGGTGGTCTCGATGGTGTCGGTCGGCTCGTTCTCGAGCATGTACTGGTCCTACTCCGGCTCCCGGGCGCCGTCTGGGCGCCGCACGAAAGCACTTGGTCTGGTACGACCCGCCCCGGGGGGACGGACCGAAACTCGTGAGGTACCGCATCGTCAGGATCAACGTCGATCCGGCACCAGTGGGTCGGCGACGTCGTCCGATGCTGCGTTGAGCGGCCCCTGCGCCAGCCGGGTCACCGAAGGTGGCAGCGGCGGCGCGAGGTCGGCCACTCGACGAAGCGCCAGTAGGACATCGTCGGGGCGGACGGCCGGCGTGGTGTGCCGGACGACCACTCGCAGTATCGCACACCCGTCGGCTGCGGCCGAGTCTGCGACGCTGGCCGGGAGTTCGGGCGTGGCGTCGACGGGGCCACCTCGCAGGTCGACGGACAGCACCGCCGCCCGCGCGTCGAACGTGCGGACCCCGTTCTTGGTCATCCGCTCCACCGTCACCGAGCTGCTGGCCAGGAACGCGTCGACGGCGGCCCCGGCCAGCCCCGGCTGCACCCCTGGCAGCGTGATCTCGTAGACCGAGGCCTCCAGGCGGTCAGCCAGTGCCCCCGGACCCGCCTCGACGACCTCAAGCACGTCTAGGCCTGGCGGCAGCGACGCATCCAGCGCGTCGCGGACCCGGTCAGGGTCGCAGCGCTGGGTGACGGCGATCTCGAGGTACTCCGCCTCGCTGGCGACACCGGTGGCGGCAGCTCCGGCATAGGACACCTTGGGGTGCGGTGAAAAGCCCGCGCTGTAGGCCATCGGGATCGCCGAGCGCCGCAGCGCGCGCTCGAACGCGCGCTGGAAGTCGCGGTGGGAGGAGAACCGCAACCGACCGCGCTTGGCATACCTCAGGCGAAGCCGCTGAACCGCGGGCGGTGGAGGCGGCCCCGACGGGGTCCTTGCCACGTCAGGTCCCGCGTGGCGCCGGCGCCACCGCTTCGGCGCCCACCGGGGCCCCGGTCACCGTGAACGGTCGCCTCGGGCCCGCTCGTGCGACCCGGGTCCGGACCCTGCTCATCGAGCCAGGACTCCAGTCCCGGCGTCACGGATGACTTCCAGCGGGATCATCGTCACCCCGGTCGGCCCGACCTGGATCTGGGTGTCCAGCTGCGGGCACACCCCGCAGTCGTAGCACGGCGTCCAGCGGCAGTCCTCGACCTCGCCACCAGCGATGGAGTCCTGCCAGTCCTCCCACAGCCAGTCCTTGTCAAGGCCGCTGTCGAGGTGATCCCAGGGCAGGACCTCCGCGTAGGCCCGCTCGCGGGTGGTGTACCAGTCGACGTCGACACCGGTGCCGGCCAGGCCGGACTCGGCGGCGGCCATCCACCGGTCGAAGGAGAAGTGCTCGCTCCAGCCGTCGAAACGGGCCCCCTCCTCCCAGGCGGCCCGGATCACCGGACCGAGGCGGCGGTCACCTCGCGACAGCAGGCCTTCCACGATCCCCGGTCGCCCGTCGTGGTAGCGGAACCCGATCGAGCGACCCACCTCCCGGTCGCCGCGGATCGCGTCGCGGAGCTTGGCCAGGCGCGCGTCGGTGCTCGCATGGTCCAGCTGGGCGGCCCACTGGAACGGCGTGTGCGGCTTGGGGATGAAACCGCCGATCGAGACCGTGCAACGAATGTCCCTGGTTCCGGTGACCGCGCGTCCGGTACGGATCACCTCGCGGGCCAGGTCGGCGATCTGCAGCACGTCCTCGTCGGTCTCGGTCGGCAGGCCGCACATGAAGTACAGCTTGACCTGGCGCCACCCAGCCCCGTACGCAGCGGTCACCGTGTTGATCAGGTCCTGCTCGGTGACCATCTTGTTGATCACCTTGCGGATCCGCTCGCTGCCGCCCTCGGGAGCGAAGGTCAGCCCGGAACGGCGGCCGTTGCGAGACAGCTCACCGGCCAGGTCGATGTTGAACGCGTCCACCCGGGTCGACGGCAGCGACAGGCTGATGTTCGTGCCCTCATAGCGGTCAGCGAGCCCCTTTGCCACCTCGGCGATCTCCGAGTGGTCCGCGCTGGACAGCGAAAGCAGCCCCACCTCCTCGAAGCCGGTGGCGCCCAGTCCTTGCTCGACCATCTGCGCGATGCCGGTGATCGAGCGCTCGCGGACCGGACGGGTGATCATGCCCGCCTGGCAGAAGCGGCATCCGCGCGTGCAGCCGCGGAAGATCTCCACGCTCATCCGCTCGTGCACCGTCTCGGCCAGCGGCACCAGTGGCGTCTTGGGGTAGGGCCACTGGTCCAGGTCCATCACGGTGTGCTTGCTGACCCGCCACGGCACGCCAGGGCGGTTCGGTGCCACCCGCCGGATCCGGCCGTCCGGCAGGTAGTCCACGTCGTAGAAGGCCGGGACATACACCCCGCCGCTGCGGGCCAGGCTCATCAGCAGCCCCTCGCGCCCACCAGGTCGGTCCGCCGCCTTCCAGCCGCGGATCAGGTCACTGACCCGAAGGACCGCCTGCTCACCGTCACCCACGATCGCGGCGTCGATGAAGTCCGCGAGAGGCTCGGGGTTGAACGCCGCATGGCCGCCGACCAGCACGATCGGGTGCCCGAGCTCGCGCTCCGCGGCGCGCAGCGGGATGCCGGCCAGGTCCAGCGCGGTGAGCAGGTTGGTGTAGCCGAGCTCGGTCGACAGGCTCACGCCCAGTACGTCGAACGCTGCGACCGGGCGGTGCCCGTCGACGGTGAACTGTGGCAGGTCGTGGCGGCGCATCAGCGCCTCCAGGTCCGGCCACACGCTGTAGGTGCGCTCCGCCAGGACCCCGTCGACCTCGTTGAGGACCTCGTACAGGATCTGCACGCCCTGGTTCGGCAGGCCCACCTCGTAGGCGTCCGGGTACATCAACGCCCAGCGCACGTCGCACGCGTCCCAGTCTTTCGTGCGAGCGTTGAGCTCACCGCCGACGTACTGGATCGGCTTGGACACCAGAGGGAGCAGTGCCTCCAGCCTGGGGAACAGCGACGGCTGCGGCATACCGGTCAGCCTACCCGCGCAGGCGGCGCCCCACCCGCTCGACGGCAGCCAGTCCACCGGACTGGCTACGGGCCTGCGCCTCGCGAGCGCCCTCGTTGGACGACGAACGCGGGTGCGGGCGGCCCGGCGGCCACCGGGACGGTGGGCGGGGCCCCCAGTGGAGTGAGCGCTGCGGAGGCACCGGTGATCGAGCCCGCCGCGCTGGCCGGCGGCACGACGCTGCCGGGCGGAAGGATCGTGCCGTCAGCGGTGATCACCGGCAGCTTGGTGGGCAGCACGCCGCCGGGCAGTATCGACAGTTTCGGGTTCGGTGCGTGGTGCCCGACGATGCCGAACAGCTTCTCGTAGACGGCTCGAACCGAGTCGGCCGAGGTGGTCGACCCGAAGCCGCCCTGGCTGACCATCATCACGATGGCGTACTGCGGGTGTGCGGTCGCGGGGGCGTAGGTGGTGAACCAGGAGGTCGTCTGCTTGCCGACCACCTCAGCGGTTCCGGTCTTGGACGCCACCGGCACCTGAGCCAGCGGGAAGTTGGCGAACTGCACCTGAGAGGTCCCGTTCGTCGTCACCCCGACCAGCGCGTTCTGCAGGAATGCCAGTGTGCTCTTCGAGATGGGCAGCCGGCCTTGCGCGACAGGCGCGAACCGCTTTACCACCTTGCCGTCCGGCCCCAGCACGGCCTTGCCGAGCTGCGGGGTCCACAGGGTCCCGCCGTTGGCGATGGCCGCGTAGATCTGGGCCATCTTCAGCGGCGTGGTCAACGTCGTGCCCTGGCCGATGACGAAGTTGACCGCGTCACCGCCCTTGTACTGGCCACCGGTCTTGCAGTTGTCGACGGCGTACGCCTTGTACAGGGCTGCCAGGGAAGGATTGGTCTTGGCGAGCTGGGGATACCCCACCTGCGCCTCCTTGCAGTATGTGGGCCGCAGCTGGGCGTACTGGGCGGCCACGTCGGCCCTGGTCAGCACGATGCTGCTGGACTCCCCCGGCAGGTCGATGCCGGTCTTCTTGCCGAACCCCCATGCCAGGGCCTGGTTGACGAAGATGTCCGCGGGCTTGCCCCTGGGGCTGAGCCCCCCGTCGCGCAGCCACTCCGAGAACGCCGCCTGGTAGAAGACTGTGTCGCACGAGACCTCGACGGCCCGGGTCAGCGACAGCGACCCGTGCCCGATGTTCTCGGCGTTGAAGAAGGGCAGGTTGCCGACCTTGAACGACGCCGGGCAGGTGTAGCTGGACTGCCCGGCCGGGGCTGCCACCGAGAACCGCCCGCTCTGCAGCATCGCCGATGAGGAGACGACCTTGAACGTCGAGCCCGGGGCGAACCCGCCCTGGAAGGCCCGCGACAGCAGCGGGACCCCAGAGCTCGCGGCCGTCAGCTGGGCGTACTCCTTGACCGACACCCCGCCCACCCACACCGACGGGTCGTAGTTCGGCAGGCTCGCCATGGCGACGACCGCTCCGGTGTTCACGTCCATCACCACCCCGGCCGCCGAGTCGGCCTTGTAGGGGATGTGCGTCTTCGGGTCCGGCAGGCTCCTGGCCCGGTTGATCGCCGCCTGGAGCTGCTGCTCCAAGGTGACCTGCACCCGGGCATCGATGTTGGTGACCAGGTTGTCCCCCGGGGTGGGCGCGATGTCCGAGGCGGTCCCGATCACATTGCCGGCGCGGTCGACCGCGAGGGTCTTGACGCCGTCCACCCCGCGCAGGTACTGGTCGTACTGGGCCTCCAGCCCCGCCTTGCCCACCTGGTCGAACTGGGTCAGCGGGTTCGCGGTGCCCGCCGAGGCGTCCAGCTCAGCCTGGTTGACCTTCCCGACGTAGCCGAGGATGTGGACCGCGTTGGCGCCATAGGGCATCGGGTACTCGCGGATCGCCTCAAGGTCGGCGCTGACCCCGGGGAACACCTCTGCGTTTTCAAGGATCGACAAGGCCACGTCGGTGGACACGTCGTGGGCGACCGGGATCGGCTGCAGCGGGGAGCCGTTCCAGCAGATCGGCGGGTCCTTCGCGCCAGGGGTCCCGCACAAGGTGATCCGGTCGGACAGCGCCTGCGGAGTGGTTCCGAGCTTGGCGGCGAGGGCGGTCAGGACCGCCTGCTCGGCACCCACCGACATCCGGTCCAGGATGCCGCGGTCGACCGAGACGACCAGTGACGTGCGGTTGCGGACCAGCGAGCGACCTTGGTCGTCGAGGATCTGGCCGCGGACGGCCTCGGTGCGCACCGAACGGGTCTGGTTGTTGGTCGCCTGATTCCGGTACACCTCCCCCGAGTACACCTCCAGGAACCACAGCCGCCCGACCAGGGTGAGCAGCAGCGACACGACGAGCACCTGCAGGACCACCAGGCGCAGCCGGGAGCGGTCACTCATGGCAAGCCTCCTCACGGTGGTCGGTGCTCATCGGACCGTCCGAGCGTACGTCGCGGTGACCTCGAACCGGCGCGCCAGCGCCATCACCGGCGGGACGACGAACGGGCTGAACAGAACGTCGTACAGCAGGGCTGCGGGCAGCGCGGAGCCGACCACCGACGCCGTCACCCGCACATCGCCGATCAGCCAGCCGACGGCGGCGTACCCGCCCAGAGTGGCCGCACAGGCACCGGCGACGACGAGCAGGGGCAGCCAGGCCGAGCCCTCGACCGCGTCACTGGCCCGCCCGACGAACCAGCCGACCACGCACATCACCAGTGCCCACCGTCCCACCGCCCCGTCAGCGGGTGGCACGACGTCCAGCAGCAGCCCGGCGCTGAAGCAGACCGCGGCGCCCCGGGTCGGGCCCTGCACCAGCGCGATCGACACCGCGACCAGCAGGACCAGGTCGGGGGTGGCGCCGGGAAAGGGGATACGGCTGAGAACCGCTGTCTGCACGACGGCGGCCACCGACAAGACCACGGCCACCATGGCGGCTCTGCGGTACCTCATCGGCCGGGGCTTGCACTCGTCGTGGGGCGGGAGGTGGCTCGCGGCCGCACGGTGCTGCGCGCCCCCGGGACAGTCGAAGCTATGGCACCGGGTGGCGTTGAGGCACCGGCTGCCCCGGACGAGGTGGGCGCCGGCGCCGGAGAGTTGACGCTGGCCGCTGCCGGCGAGCCGCAGGCCGGGCTCGACGGTGCGGCTCCAGGGGTCGGTCTCGGGGGCAGCACGGAGTCACGGGGGTCGGTTCGCGGGTGCTGCACGATCACCCCGACCAGGTCCAACGTTGCGAAGCTCACGTAGGGTTGCAGAGTCGCGTACCGGGTCTGGGACCCGACGGTGCCACGGACGGCCACCAGCGTGCCGAGCGGGATACCTCCCGGGAAGCTCGAGCCGGCCCGGGTGTCGGTGACAACCCGGTTCCCGGGCTTGAGGATCGCCTGCCCGCTGAACATCTGGACCGTCATCGGGTCGGTACCCTCGCCGCTGGCGTAGCCGAGCTGGAGGGTCCCTTCCACCCTGGCCCCGACGTTGAAGGACGGGTCGACCGTCAGCAGCACCGTAGACGTGGACCGCGAGACCGTCTTGAGGCGCCCCACCAGACCGTCCCCGTTGATGACCGTCATCCCGACCGAGAGGCCGTCCAGCGCGCCGGCATCGATCTCGGCGGTCCAGGCGAAGCTCTGGCTCGGGCCCATGGCGATGACCTGGGCCGGCTTTATCGTGTACTGGCCGAGCCCGGCGATGTGCAGCAGCGCGTCAAGCTCCGCAGCCCGGCAGTGGGCGTACTGCGAGGCGCGCTGGGCCAGCCGAAGCGCGTCATTCTCCCGCTGCAGGGCGTCGAGCTTGGCCTGAGTGTCCTTGCCGATGCCTCCGAAGAAGTCGTGGATCGGCCGGAAGGCGCTGGCCGCGACTCGCTGGACCGGGCCGAACAAGGCCCCGGCTCCCGAGCGCAGGGCCCGGCCGGGACCGGAGTTGCCGTTGATCGCGATGAGCGTGAGCGAGACCAGGACCAGAACAACGAGGACCGAGCGGGTCCGGCGTGAATCCCTCATGCGTCCCTCATGAGTACAGCCAGACCTTTCCGACGGCTTCAGGCCGCAAACGCTGGGCCTTCACAGGTGGTGCGGGGGGCGGCCGGAAGTGCTCCGGCGGCCGGGTCAGTGCCGGGGCTCGGAGATGAGGACCTGCTGCAGGGCCTCGAACTCCTCCACGCACTTGCCGGAGCCGAGCGCAACGCAGTCCAGCGGGCGGTCGGCGATGTGGATGGGCATTCCTGTCTCGTGCCGCAGCCGCTCGTCCAGACCCTTGAGCAGGGCGCCGCCGCCGGTGAGCACGATTCCGCGGTCCATGATGTCGCCGGACAACTCAGGCGGACACTTGTCAAGAGTCGTCTTGACGGCGTCCACGACCGCGTTGACCGGTTCCTCGAGCGACTTACGGATCTCCTCGCTGGAGACCACGATCGTCTTGGGCAGGCCGGTCACCAGGTCCCGACCCCGGATCTCCGCGTGCGGCTCGTCCGGCATCGGGAATGCGGAGCCGATAGCCATCTTGATCTCTTCAGACGTGCGCTCCCCCAGCAGCAGGGAGTACTCCTTCTTGACGTACTGGATGATCGCGTTGTCCAGCTCGTCACCGCCGACGCGGATGCTCTGTGCGGTGACGATGCCACCGAGGGAGATGACGGCCACCTCCGTGGTGCCGCCACCGATGTCGACGACCATGTTGCCGGTCGGCTCGTGCACCGGCAGGCCCGAGCCGATGGCTGCCGCCATCGGCTCCTCGATGATGTACACCTTGCGGGCGCCGGCGGCGTAGCCGGCGTCCTTGACCGCGCGCTGCTCGACGCCGGTGATGCCCGACGGTACGCACACGACGATGCGCGGCTTGGCCAGGTGGCGACGCTTGTGGACCTTCTGGATGAAGTAGCGCAGCATCCGCTCGGTCGTGTCGAAGTCCGCGATGACCCCGTCCTTCAGGGGGCGGATGGCGACGATGTTGCCAGGGGTGCGGCCGATCATCTTCTTGGCGTCCGCACCGACGGCAAGGATCCCGCCGGTGTTCTGGTTGATGGCGACAACGGACGGCTCGTTCAGGACGATGCCGCGCCCTCGCACGTACACCAAGGTGTTCGCCGTACCGAGGTCGACGGCCATGTCCCGGCCGATGAACGACATGTTGTTCGCCATGGGGAAGCGAGGACCTTCCGGGGGGAAGCTGTGCAGGAGTCCGACCATGGTAACGGCCCGAACGGGCCAGCCAGAACCCCTCGGTGGAATCTGTGCCGCCAGATGACCGACGTCGCGGCCCGGACGGCTGCCTCAGAGCCCGGGGAAGAAGATCCCGATCTCGCGGACGGCGGACTCCGCGCTGTCCGACCCGTGCGAGATGTTCTCGCTCATCACGGTGGCCAGGTCGCCGCGGATCGTGCCCGGAGCGGACTTGATCGGGTTGGTCGCGCCCATCATCGTGCGCCACGCCTCGATGACGTCCGGGCCCTCGATCACCGCTGCCACCACGGGACCGGAGGTGATGAAGGTCACCAGCTCTCCGAAGAACGGCTTGTCCCGGTGCTCGGCGTAGTGCTCTGCGGCAAGCTCGGCGGTCAAGGTGCGCAGCTCCAGGGCGACCAGTGCGTAGCCGCGGCGCTCGATCCTGCTCAGCACCTCTCCAACCAGGCCCCGGGCAACGCCGTCGGGCTTGACCAGGACAAGGGTGCGTTCGGACACGTCAGGGTCTCCTCGAGTCAGATGGTGGCGTGCGGGTCAGACGGAGATTGCGGTCAGTAGGGTCAGACTCACCCGTCGCGAGGTTGGTGCCCGTCCTGGATGGTGGAGCGCAGGGCAGCGTACCGGTCAGCCTTTCGAGCCAGCACGATGGCCAGCACCCACAGGCCCCCGAAGAGCGCCCCCATCACAAACATGGCGGGAAGCAGGAAGCCCGCTGCGAGCACGGCCACCTGCAGCACCGAGCCCAGGACATAGCCGGCCGAGCCGCCCAGCAGCCCGGCAGCGACCAGACAGGCCACGGCAAGACCCAGGCCACCCCACAAGATCAGGCCCCGATGGCCCGCGGTCAGCGCCAGAGCGGCCGGAACGCCCAGTGCGACGACGATCGCCTCGAAGAACAGCACGCTCGAGCAGAGCACCCGCATGGTCAGCCACCCCGGACCAGCAGCGCCCGGGCCTCCCCGGCGGTGACCACCGAACCGGTCACCAGGACCCCGGACTGGGCCAGCGGCCCGACTTCCTCAGCCATGGCAACCGCCTCAGCCAGCGCGTCGACAAGGCTCGCCACGACCACGACGCGGTCGGCACCGAAGACCGAGACAGCGATCGCCCCAAGCTCGTCGGGGTCCATGGCCCGCGGGGAGGACGTGCGCGTGACGACCACCTGCGCGAGGACCGGTTCCAGGGCCTCCAGCAGCCCAGCCGCATCCTTGTCGGACAGCACGCCGATCACCCCGACGAGGTGGTCGAAGGCGAAGTCGTCGGTGAGCGCGGCCGCCAGAGTGCGGGCCCCGTGCGGGTTGTGTGCCGCGTCGACCAGGACCGTGGGCCCGCGCCGGACGACCTCGAGTCGGCCCGGGGAAGTGGCCGCGGCGAACCCGGCCCGAACCGCGTCCAGGTCCAGGCGGCCAGCGCCCCCACCAAGGAATGCCTCGACCGCGGCAAGGGCGACGGCGGCGTTGTGCGCCTGGTGGGCTCCCATCACGGTGAGCAGCACCTCGTCGTACCCGCCACCGAGCCCGGACAGGTCGACCAGCTGGCCACCCACGGCCAGGGTGCGGGCGACGACGCCGAACTCAACGCCCTCGCGGGCGGCCGTCGCGCCCACTTCGGTTACTCGCCGAAGGAGCACCTGCGCCGCCTCCAGCGACTGCTGGGCCAGGACGGCCACCGATCCGGCCTGGATGATCCCGGCCTTCTCCGCGGCGATCTGTTCGATGGTGTCGCCGAGGTAGGCCTGATGGTCCAGGGCGATCGGGGTGATGACCGCCACCTGAGCGTGTGCCACGTTGGTTGCGTCCCAGGTACCGCCCATCCCGACCTCGACGACGGCCACATCCACCGGGGCGTCGGCGAAGATGGCGTAGGCCAGAGCGGTCAGAACCTCGAAGTAGGACAACGGCTCGGGGTGCCGGGAGTCCACGAGGTCGAGGTACGGGGCGATCTCGAGGTAGGCGTCCACGAACCGCTGCTCGTCGACCGGCTGGCCGTCCAGGCTGATCCGCTCGGTCACCGACTGCAGATGGGGGCTGGTGTACCGGCCGACGCGCAGCCCGAAGGCCCGCAGTACCGAGTCGATCATGCGGGCTGTGGACGTCTTGCCATTGGTTCCGGCAACCAAGATCACCGGGATGGCACCCTGGGGGTCACCCAGGACCCGCACGAGGTCGCCAACCCGGGACAGCGAAGGGTCCAGCACGGACTCCGGCCAGCGCATCGCCAGCGCCTGCTCGACCTCAGCCAGGCTGTGCATGGTCACGGGCGGGAAGTCTACGTGCCGGCGTTGCCTAGAATTGCTTTCCATGCACACCCCCCAGCTCCCCGACAAGCCATCCATCGACGGCATCGAGGACCGCTGGGCCGAGGTGTGGCAGGAGCAAGGCACCTACCGTTTCGACCGGTCGAAGTCCCGCGAGCAGGTCTACTCGATCGACACTCCACCGCCGACGGCCAGCGGCTCGCTGCACGTGGGCCACGTGTTCTCCTACACCCACACCGACACCGTGGCTCGCTACCAGCGCATGCGCGGGCGCGAGGTCTTCTACCCGATGGGCTGGGACGACAACGGCCTGCCCACCGAGCGCCGGGTGCAGAACTACTACGGCGTGCGCTGCGACCCGTCGCTGGCCTACGACCCGGACTTCACCCCACCGGAAGGTCCCGTGGCCAAGGCCAAGGGGCAGCTGCCGCTGTCGCGCGGGAACTTCGTCGAGCTGTGCGCCCGGCTCACGGCCGAGGATGAGGTCGCCTTCGAGCAGTTGTGGCGCCGCCTGGGTCTGTCGGTCGACTGGAGTCTGCAGTACGCCACCATCGACGCCGTGTCGCGGACCGCCGCGCAGCGGGCCTTCCTGCACGCCCTGGCGCGCGGGCAGGCCTACCAGGCCGAGGCCCCCACGCTGTGGGACGTGACTTTCCGCACCGCAGTGGCCCAGGCCGAGCTGAAGGACGTCGAGCAGGACAGCGCGTACTACCGACTGGCATTCGTACGCGCCGACGGCTCCATCGTCGAGATCGACACCACTCGTCCCGAGCTCCTAGCGGCGTGCGTGGCCCTGGTCGCCCACCCCGAAGACCAGCGGTACCAACCACTGTTCGGCTCGAGGGTGACGACGCCGCTGTTCGGGGTCGAGGTCCCGGTGCTCGCTCACCCGATGGCCCAGCCCGACAAGGGAACCGGCATCGCGATGGTCTGCACGTTCGGCGACACCACCGACGTCACGTGGTGGCGTGAGCTCGCTCTGGCGACGCGGCCCATCATCGGTCGAGACGGGCGGATCCTGGCCGATCCTCCGGCCGGGCTGGACTCAGCTGGCGCCGCTACCGCCTACGCCCGCCTGGCTGGCAGCACCGTGTTCACCGCCAGGGCGACGACTCTTCAGATGCTCGCCGAGTCCGGCGACCTGATCGGACCGCCGCGGCCGATCAGGCATCCGGTGAAGTTCTTCGAGAAGGGCGACAAACCCCTGGAGATCGTCGCCTCACGCCAGTGGTACATCCGCAACGGCGGCCGCGACGACCAACTGCGCGCCCGGCTCATCGAACGCGCTGCCGAGATCACCTGGCACCCCCCGTACATGCGGGCCCGGTATGAGAACTGGGTCAGCGGGCTCAACGGGGACTGGCTGGTCAGCCGGCAGCGGTTCTTCGGGGTGCCCTTTCCCGTCTGGTACCCGCTGGACGCGTCCGGCGAGCCTGACTACGACCACCCGATCACCGCGGCGCAAGACACGCTGCCGGTCGACCCGTCATCGGACTGCCCGCCTGGGTACTCCCCCGGCCAGCGCGGGGAGCCCGGCGGATTCGTCGGCGATCCCGACGTCATGGACACCTGGGCCACCTCCTCCTTGACCCCGCAGATCGCCGGCGGCTGGGAACGCGACCCCGACCTTTTCGCCCGGGTGTTCCCGATGGACCTGCGCCCGCAGGGGCACGACATCATCCGGACCTGGCTGTTCTCGACCATCGTCCGCTCCGATGCCGAGTTCGGCTGTGCGCCGTGGAAGCACGCGGCGATCTCCGGGTGGATCCTGGACCCGGACCGCAAGAAGATGGGCAAGTCGGCGGGCAACGCCATGACTCCGCTGGGCGTCCTGCAAGAGCACGGGTCGGACGCGGTGCGGTACTGGGCGGCCAGCGGCAGACCAGGGACGGACACCGCCTTCGAGGTCGGCCAGATGAAGATCGGCCGCAAACTGGCCATCAAGATCCTCAATGCCAGCCGGTTCGTGCTGGGCGCCGACGCCCACGACGGCGGGTCCGGTCGAGACGGCACCGGGACATCGCCGGTGATCGACCCTGTTGACAGGGCGCTGCTCGCCGAGCTGGCGGCGGTTGTCGGCCGGGCGACAACCGCCATGGAGGCTTATGACTACAGCAGGGCACTGGAGGTCACGGAGACCTTCTTCTGGACGTTCTGCGACGACTACCTGGAGCTGGTCAAGGAACGCGCATACGGCAGTCGCGGTGCCGCCGGGGCCGCCTCGGCCCGGGCGACCCTACGCGAGGCGCTGTCGGTCCTGCTGCGGCTCTTCGCACCAGTCCTGCCCTTCGTGACCGAGGAAGTGTGGTCGTGGTGGCAGTCGGGATCGGTGCACCGCGCCGACTGGCCGGATGCCGAAACCTTGACCGCTGTGTCGCCTGGGGGGGACCCGTTGGTTCTCGCCGACACTTCCGCGGTGCTGTCCCTGATCCGCAAGACCAAGTCCGAGGCCAAGGTCTCGATGCGCGCCGAAATCCTCAGCGCAGTCCTCACCGGTCCGAGCGAGTCGGTGCAGCGAGCGATGCTTGCGAGCCAGGACCTGCGCGCCGCCGGCCGGATCGCCGAGCTGACAGCCGTAGCTGGGGGGGACCATCTGGAGGTCAAGGTCACCTTCGCCGACACCGGCCAGCCCGAGGTGTGACTTCACTGGTCCGACCAGCCCATCAACCACATGGGGTAGGCATTCAGGCACCAGCAGGTTCGGCAGGCGGCGACCCGCGGCCGCGCCGCCGGCGAGTCGGTTCGGCGGTCCCACAGCATCCCGGGCACTGTCCGCCGCCGTTGCTGGTGGGTTGGCGCAGCCCAGGGCCCGGCCATGGCCGCCTGATCGCCGGCACCCTGATCGTCTGGGTGCTGGCAGTGGCTGCGGCAGACGGGGCCGGCTGCGCCGCGACACACTCGTGCTCCCTAACCGCTTGGGCGCTCTGATCACCAAAAGCGACCTGTCTGCCGCGGCAGGACCCGGCAGCTCAAGAAGAGCGCCGCTGACATCACGTCCGCGGCGCAGGGTACGGCTCCCCCAACACCGCGCTCCTGATGCTCGCGGGTCGGGTGTGGCGCCCGCCACGGGGGCGCCGCTCACTCGGGCCGGGCCGCCGCACGTCGGCCCGTTGACGTGGGATGCCCCCGCCGGGGGCCGCCATCTGCCGGCGGGTCGAGGGGGCGCGCTGTGGTGGCGTAGAAGCGAAGCTCCTGACAGTGCGACGGGCAGGCCGCTACGCCGACTTCTCCCGTCGCTCCCTCTTGGGGGTGTCACGCGGGACCAGCGTTGGATTCACGTGCTGGAGGACGACGTCGCCGGTGATCAGGACTCGGGCCACGTCCTTGCGGGACGGCACCTCGTACATCACCGACAGGAGAACCTCTTCCATGATCGCCCGCAGGCCACGCGCGCCCGTACCGCGCAAGATCGCCTGGTCGGCGATGGCCTCAAGGGCGTCGTCGCCGAAGTCGAGGTCGACACCGTCGAGCTCGAAGAGCCGCTTGTACTGTCGGATCAGCGCGTTCTTCGGCTCGGTGAGGATCCGGATCAAAGCGGTACGGTCCAGGTTGTGCACGCTGGTCAGAACCGGTAGCCGGCCGATGAACTCAGGGATCATCCCGAACTTCAGCAGGTCCTCGGGCATCACGTCGGCGAAGGTGTCAGCGGCCTCCAGCTCGGCCTTGGAGTGCAGGGTCGCGCCGAAGCCGATGCCCTTCGAGCCCGCCCGCTGCTCGATGATCTTGTCAAGCCCGGCGAACGCCCCGCCAACGATGAACAAGACATTCGTCGTGTCGATCTGGATGAACTCCTGGTGCGGGTGCTTGCGTCCGCCCTGCGGCGGAACCGAGGCCGTTGTCCCCTCGAGGATCTTCAGGAGCGCTTGCTGCACGCCCTCGCCGGACACGTCCCTGGTGATCGACGGGTTCTCGCTCTTGCGAGCGATCTTGTCGACCTCGTCGATGTAGATGATGCCCGTCTCGGCCTTCTTGACGTCGTAGTCGGCGGCCTGGATGAGCTTGAGCAGGATGTTCTCCACATCCTCGCCCACATACCCCGCCTCTGTCAGCGCGGTCGCGTCCGCGATGGCGAAGGGCACGTTGAGCATCCGGGCCAACGTCTGGGCCAGCAGGGTCTTGCCGCAGCCAGTGGGGCCGAGCAGCAGAATGTTGGACTTGGCGAGCTCGACTTGCTCCTCGCGCCCGCGCGTCTCCCCGCCGGCCTGGATCCGCTTGTAGTGGTTGTACACAGCCACCGACAGGGCTTTCTTCGCGCCGTCCTGCCCGATCACGTACCCGTCGAGGAACTCATATATCTCCCGCGGCTTGGGCAGCTCGTCCCACTGCAGGTCGGATGACTCCGACAGCTCCTCCTCGATGATCTCGTTGCACAGGTCGATGCACTCGTCGCAGATATAGACCCCCGGACCAGCGATGAGCTTCTTGACCTGCTTCTGGCTCTTCCCGCAGAAGGAGCACTTGAGCAGGTCGCCGCCGTCACCGATGCGTGCCACCGGGTGGTTCTCCTTCGCGCAGAGGTCAGGACGGGTCGACGCTACCTGGTCGGCCCCCCGTAAGGCTCCCCATTCTCGGGCGCGTCGTCACCTGTCCGCTCTCAGCGGACAGGCGAACGCGGGTCATCCGGAGGGGGTGGCTGCGACCTTACGAGAGGCGATCACCTGGTCGATGATGCCGTAGTCGAGCGCCGCTTCGGCGGTGAGAATCTTGTCCCGCTCGATGTCGCGCCGAACGTCGGCGACGTCCTTCTTCGTGTGCGCGGCCAGGATGGTCTCCATCTCGGTCCGCATCCGCAGAATCTCGTTGGCCTGGATCTCGATGTCAGAACCTTGGCCCCCGCCCTCGGTGTAGGGCTGGTGGATCAGGATCCGGGAGTGCGGCAGCGCGAAACGCTTGCCCGGCTGCCCAGCGGCCAACAGTACCGCTGCAGCCGAGGCCGCCTGCCCCAGACACACCGTGGTGATCTCGGGCTTGACGTACTGGATGGTGTCGTAGATCGCCGTCATGGCCGTGTACGAGCCGCCGGGAGAGTTGATGTAGATCTGGATGTCGCGGTCAGGGTCCATTGACTCCAGGCACAACAGCTGGGCCATCACGTCATCGGCCGAGGCGTCGTCGATCTGGACGCCGAGGAAGATGATCCGCTCCTCGAAGAGCTTGCCGTAGGGGTTGTACTCGCGAAAACCCTGAGCGGTCCGCTCGATGAAGTTCGGCAGGATGTAGCGGGACTGGGGCAGCTGCGGCGTGGTCACGGTGGTCACCTTGCTATGGGGGCTCAGGAAGCTCGGTTGGGTCAGCGCGCCATGGGGGAAGGAGGTCATGCCGCCGTCCCTCCTGAACCCGAGACCTGGCCGGCGTTGCGGACGACGTGGTCGACGAACCCGTACTCCCGGGCCTCTTCGCCGGCGAACCAGCGGTCGCGGTCGGAGTCGGCCTCGATCTGCTCGACGGTCTGGCCGGTGTGGAAGGCGATCAGCTCGGCCATTGTCTTCTTCGTGTAGAGCATCTGCTCTGCCTGGATCCGGATGTCGGAGGCCGTTCCACCGATTCCACCCGACGGCTGGTGCATCATGATGCGCGCGTGCGGCAGGGCATAGCGCTTGCCTGCCGCGCCGGCGCACAGCAAGAACTGGCCCATCGACGCGGCCAGGCCCATGGCTACGGTGGCAACGTCGTTCTTGACGAACTGCATGGTGTCGTAGATCGCCATGCCGGCCGATACCGAGCCGCCGGGAGAGTTCACGTAAAGGAAGATGTCCTTGTCGGGGTCCTCCGCAGCCAGCAGGAGCATCTGTGCGCAGATGGCGTTGGCCACAGTGTCTTCGACAGCCGATCCTAGGAAGATGATCCGCTCACGCAGCAGGCGCTGGTAGACAGAGTCATCCAGGCCCATCCCGCCGCCCTGGGGCGCACGGCCGCCTGGGACCGCTAGGCCCGGCGTCTCGAGGTAGGTCACGGCGCTTCACCCTTCACGAATTGATGACTGGTCCGATGTCGTCGGCTGCTGCAGCCGCACTGCCTGGCTCTGGTGACCCTAACGCGACGAAACCCCCGAGCCATCCGCAGGCACGGGGGTTTCGCTGAAGGGGGAAATGCCGTCGGCTACGCCTCCGCGTCGGTGCCACCGTCGGCCTGGGGCTCCGGTTCTTCACTGCCGAGGACGTCGGACAGCACGCCGGTAGGCAGGGTCGGGTCCTCCTGGAGCTCCTGCAGGTTCACCGCTCGACCAGAGGCGTCGGTGACCTTCGCGTTCTCCAGCACCAGGGCCAGCGCCTTGGCCCGCACGACCTCGCCGACCACGGCCGAAACCTGCCCCGCACTGACGATCTCGGAGGCGAACTGATCGGGTGTCAGTCCGTAGCGCTGAGCGTTTCGGACGATGTACTCGGTGAGCTCGTTCTCCCCGACGGACAGCTCCTCCTTGCCCGCGATCTCGTCGAGGACGAACTGTGCCGTGAGCGCCTGTCGAGTCTGCGCCTCGAACTCGGCCCGGTGCCCCGGGTCCCCGTGGCCGTCCTCGAAGTGCCCCTCGAGCTGGGCTGCGACCAGCCCTTCGGGCAAGGGCACCTCGACCTTGCCGAGCAGCGCTTCTAGGGCATGGTCGCGAGCCTCGACGCCCTGCTGCAGCTTCTTGTAGCCGGTCAGGCGGGTCCGAAGGTCGGCCTCCAACTCGGCGAGGGTGTCGAACTCGCTGGCAAGCTGGGCGAAGTCATCGTCGGCGGCCGGCAGGTCGCGCTCCTTGACTGCACCGATCGCCACGGTGACCTCGGCGGTCTGGTCGGCGAACTCTCCGAACCGCAGGGGGGCGCTGAACGTGGCGCTATCTCCGGCCGACTTGCCGGTGATCGCCTCGTCCAACCCATCGAGCAGGTCGCCGCTGCCCACCTCGTAGGACAGACCGGCCGCGGTCGCGTCGTCGATCGGTTGGCCATCAGCGTCGGCGGCGATGTCGATCGTGACGAAGTCACCCGAGTCGATGGGGCGCTCCACCGTGCGCAGGGAGCCGAACCGGGCACGAAGGCTCTCCAGCTGTTCGCTCACGTCGGCGTCGGTAACGTCAGCGTCAGCGACCTGGACGTCCAGCCCGTGGTATTCGGGCAGGACGATCTCAGGCCGGACGTCGACCTCGGCGGTGAAGGTAAGGCCCGCAGTGTCGGAGAAGTCAGTCACGTCCACCGCTGGCTGCCCGAGCACCTTAACCTTGTGCTCGTCGACGGCCGCGTTGTAGGCCTTGGGCAGGTGCTCGTTGACCGCCTCGTCGAGGACGACCTGGCGGCCCACCCTCTGGTCGATGATGGCGGCCGGAACGCGTCCCTTGCGGAACCCGGGGATCGAGACCTGGGCGGCGATCTTCTTGTACGCGGAGTCGACGCTTGGCTTGAGCTCGGCGTAAGGCACCTCGACAGTGAGCTTGACCCGGGTGGGGTTGAGGGTCTCGACGGAGCTCTTCACGGTCGTGCTTCTCCTCAGGCAGGGATCGGAGTCGGTCGTGCCGGCTGGGCGGGGCTGCACATCTAAGTCGGGGCGGGGAGAGTCGAACTCCCGATCTCCTGCCCCCAAAGCAGGCGCGCTAGCCACTACGCTACGCCCCGCAGTGACCCCCGCATCCTAGTGGACGACCTCGGCCCGCGTTCCCGCCCCGGCACGGGGGGTACGCCGATCAGCTCGTCGCTGGGACTGGAGATCTCTCCCAGGCCCCGGCCTCTAGTTGCGTTCCCGCCGCCGCGCGTCCTTGAGCGCGCCAGTCTCACAGCAGCGCATAGCGATGAGCAGGGTTTCGGCAGAACACCCGGCATCGCAGTCCCGGCCACGACGACGTGGGCCGACGCTTGCCGACGCCCCTGTGAACGCCGTGCCCGCGACCGTGCAGGATCCGACGACCTCCCGGGTGAGAGCGGACGGGACGCACCACGGGGCAGCGCGAACCTCCGTGGACCAGTCGTCGTCGGAGGCGAACCGTGCGGCGGCGCTTCGCGAAGGGACTGCTCACCTCCTACGTGACCACCGGGAGGGCCGCCGTCGCCCAGCGGTCGTCGCGCATGTCGCCCGCGGCGATGCGGCTTCGAGATTGACCACGTCGTCGCCGGTCAAGATCGCGATCAACGCCGGTTCGCGCCGCCACGCGGAGCTAACGCCGCGGCCGACGGACACGATTCGGTCGCAGTGGTGCTGCTCGCCGCCAGGACAGTCTGTGCGGTACTCACGCAGGCCGGACGACGCCAACCGACCACCGGGAAGCACGTTGCGCGCTGCCGCTCGGCGGCGAACTGGTCCAACGCCACCGACGGTCCACCATCGCGCAGCTGCCGCACCATTGCGCACCGATGTCCCCCGGGCCACAGACGATCACAAGACCAGCGCAGGCCGAGCGTCCTGCGCGGAGTCGGCGGTCGCGTACCTTCGGTCCCCCAGGGACCCGACGCCGAAGACTCATGTTTGCGACAGATCAGGCGGATCGGGCTGTCGACGACCGAGCCAGTACGCTGGGAGTGCCTCGTCCCCCGAGGCACGCGGGTGTAGCTCAATGGCAGAGCCCCAGCCTTCCAAGCTGGCCATGCCGGTTCGATCCCGGTCACCCGCTCTCTGTATCGCCCCAGGTCACCGGCCTGGGCGACCCTTCGGCGGACACCCTTCGACCCGGCGCGTGCCCTAGCCGTGCCCTAAGTGGCGCAAGACCCCGACGAAGACAGCCCGGCGATCCGGGATGTTCTACGCCCTCCACGCACACCTCTCTGTGTGGAGTGCAGATGACAAGACGCGACTACGGCTCGGTACGACGGCTGCCATCCGGGCGTTGGCAGGCCCGCTACGCGACGCCGGCCGGCGAGCGGACGACCGCGCCCGAGACGTTTGGTACGCGGGCCAAGGCCGCTGCGTATCTCGCCAAGACCCAGACCGACATCGACCGCGGCTCCTGGCTCGATCCGGTGGCTTCGACCCAGACCTTCGGCGAGTACGCAACCGCGTGGCTCGCTGATCGGGCGGACCTGCGCCCGCGCACCATCGAGCTGTACGCGGGGCTGATGGCGCGGCACCTGATCCCGCAGCTCGGCGATGTTGGCCTCGCTCGGGTGACGACCGCCGGTGTGCGCCAGTGGTACGCCGCTCGGCTCAGGGCTGGCGTCGGACGGTCCACGGTGGCCAAGGCGTACCGGCTGCTCAAGACGATCCTGAACACCGCCGTCGCCGACGAGGTGATCGCCCGGAACCCGTGCGTGCTCCGTGGTGCGGGCGCGGAGCGGACGCCGGAGCGGGTGCCGCCGACTCTGGTCGAGGCGCACGCCCTGGCCGAGGCGATCGAGCCGCGGTGGCGGATGCTCGTGCTGCTGGCCACCTGGTCCGGGCTGCGCTGGGGCGAGCTCGTCGCGCTTCGTCGCGGCAGCCTCGACCTCGACCAGGGTCGCCTCACCGTCGCCGATCAGCTCGTCGAGACCCAGCACGAACGACACCTCGGGCCACCCAAGACCGACGCTGGTCGTCGCACCGTCTACCTCCCGCCGCACCTGGTACCTGAGCTGGCGGAGCACCTCGACTGCTGGGTCGGTCCAGGACAGGACGCGTGGCTGTTCTGCGGGCCGCTGGGCGCCCCCTTGGCCCGGCGCAACTTCACCGGTCACTGGACCCTTGCGCGGGCCGAGGCAGGGCTGCCACATGTGCGATTCCACGACCTCCGCCACCTGTCCGCGACCCTCGCCGCCGCTACGGGGGCGACCACACGGGAACTGATGGCGCGGATGGGTCACTCCTCCCCCAGGGCCGCGCTGATCTACCAACACGCAACCGCCGACCGGGACCGGGCCGTTGCTGTCGCGATGTCCGGCTTCGCCACCGCCGCGGTCCCGGGCGTCGCAGCGCCAGCGACCCGCTCGCGTTCGTCCCGCCGGGTCGAATCGTCGGCCGGACAGCTCGCCCTCGATCTCGGCTCAGCGTGATGACCGGACCCCGGTGCAGAAGGCCGTCGGGACCAAACCGGCTCGACGTTCCACATCAAGATCAAGAACGACTCGCGGCATTGACTCTTCTGGCTCTCGGGGTCCGCGACAACCTCTCTTGTCGCCATCGAGCGGGCGACCCTCGAGCCAATCCGCAGCGCCGGGAGGTCCCATGAGCCGACGAGGACGCGACGCGAAGGCCCGGGACAGACGACACCGCACGGCCGTCGCTCAGCGATCAGAGTCATCCGCAAGAACGGGGCCAGCACTGGCCGCCGCGCCCGCGAACGACGCGGAAGCCGAGCCCGTCGCCCCGGCCCAACCGGCAGCGGAAGCACCGGCGAGGGCAGCCACCGTTGTTGTGCCGCGCTCTCCGAGCCTCCTCAGGCAGAAAGTCCGCCGACGGCAGCAGCTCGTCGTGGCGACGGAGTTGGAGCACCTCCGCAATCTTGTGTCCGCCCGCGAAGTTGCGGCGGCAGCCGTCGATGACGAAGTTCGACGGCTCCGGCGTCGCGGTGCCAACTGGCCCGAGATCGCCAACGCCTTGGGCGTCAGCCGCCAAGCGGCCCGGCAGCGCTACGGCCTGCAGACGTGAGCACCTTCGAGAGTCGGGAGACCGGATGCCACCAATGTTTGCTTGCGTCCATGGTGGTCGGATTGACTTTCGCGCAAGCCCGGATGCAAGCCCCAGGCCAAGTGGCCGACGCGTCGCGAGGACGGTCAACTGGACATGCGGATCTACGCCGCTCGCCTCGCGGAGCATCGGGTCAACCGGGAAGCTCGCCTTCGAGCCCCATCGCTTCACTAGGCGGCGGCCCCGACGGAAGCGGCTGAAGGAGTTCGGCTAGATCGTCGCGGATCTCCTGGTAGAGAGCCTGTCCGACCGTCTGCGCCATTGACATCGCCTCCTCGCACGCTTTGATCATCGGCACTCCAACCGGCCCTGTGGTAGCGCCGCCGATCACGATGGCGTAGTCGTTGCCGCTGTCCTCGGTCCACATGTTCAACCAGTCGTACAGAGTCGGGTCGTCGGCCGTCTTGGCCGCATCGGGGTTCATCTTGACCTTCTTCCGCTGCCCGCCTCCCGGCGACTTCGGCAACGGCGCCTGGGAACGGATCGCTTGTCGCGCGAAGTACTGGAGATCACCCTCTCCCCGTTCGTACTCGGTGAGGTGCTGGAGGATGTCGCGAAGGGTCCGAAAGTGCTTGATCTCGGCAGCGAAGTGATCGAGAGCGTGAGTGGCGGCCTGCTGGTTGGCCGACTGCTCCAAAAGGTCACGGATCGCCTTGCAGACGGCGTAGAGGTCCGCCAGAACCACGGCGAGCATGAACGCATCACACTCGCGTCCGATGCGATCCACCTGCTCGGGATTTTCCGGCGGGAGGATGCGCTGGTACTGGCGGAACACCGTCGACTGCCAGCGATGCAAGTGTTCGCCAAGCCGCTCGAGAACCTGGCGCTTGCCGGACTGGACGAACACGTAGCCCATCGACGTTTCCATGCCACGGAGCCTCCCACCAGCCAGCGACTCCCCGCGGCTGCGGGAATCGGTCGACGCCACTCCTACTCCAGCCTGAGCCCCACGCTGGGTGACGACCGTCCGGCGCCAACGTCGATCAGTGCTGCTTCCATCGGGCATGATCGCGCTGTGACTGGACTGCGGCTCATCGGCTACTGGCGCAACGGCGAACACCCGAACTACCCCGACCCACGTGATTTCGTCGACCCGGACTGGGACGAGGACGAGCGACACATCACCGGGATGTACTTCGCCACCGGCACGATCGCACGTACCTTCATGGGCTACTCGCCATGCCGCATCTGTGGAGAGAACAACGGCGATCTTGAGTACACGGACGGCGTCTACATGTGGCCGTCTGGGCTGGCTCACTACGTGCATGACCACAGCGTTCGGCTTCCAGAGCCGATCACCGCACACGCAGTCGAGCAGCTCGCCGCGATCGAAGCGCGAGGGCTCGACCTCGACTGGTGGCTGGCGGCCACGACCACATGACACGCATCGAGCGCTATCTCGCTCACCTCGATCGGCTGACCGGAGATCGCGAACCCCAGTTCCTGCCGATCGAATCCACCAAATCCGGCATGAAGGGCGTCACCGCGATCACGTATCCCGACCTGCCCGAGTCCGGTCTTCTGACCGCCTTCACCTACGGGCTCTCCTTGGCCGACCATCAGGACTGGCGATTGGGCAAGCCGGAACTGTGCATCAGCGTCCGGTCCGACGACCTCTCCTGGGCGCGCGCTGCCGCCTTCATCGCGGAGCAGCTCAGAGGGGACTGCCCCTTTTGCTACGGGGACACACTCGGCTTCGGAGATCGAATGAGCGCCGAGTCAGCGATGACAGCGTTCCTCGTGTTCGCCCCGGCTGTCCTGGACAAGGCGGACTACCTGGGCATCGATGTAGGCGAACCGCTTCCGGTCAACGTCGCGGGCCTGTACCCCATTCACCAGAGTGAGCGGCGCTTCATCCAACAGAAGGGTCTCGAAACGTTCTGGCAGCTGGACTGGGACCCGTACGACGTGACGCGTCCCGCAGCTGTGTAGTCACCGCACGCCGGGCCGGCTTCGGATGCCATCATCGACCCCATGACAAGAGGGGGCGAAGCCGCAGTCTTGGCCGCTGGTGCGGAGATCGTTGGGCAAGTCGTCAAACCTGCGGGGTTCGTATTCTTGCCTGGCGTTCACGCGAGCGGATCCGGAGGGCCGTTCGCCGACGCCCGCTTTGTGAAGGGCGATCAGTTCATCGAGATGCACTTTCGGAGGTCGCTCGGACTGGTCTCGTACGGTTGGGGCGACGGGGTTCTCTCTCACACGGACTATCTGCGAGGCATTGGGACCGGTGGCTCGTACCCCGGGTTCAGCGACGACCCCCTTGATGGGTTTCGCCACTTGGCAGACGACCTTGCAGGCCCCCTGGCCGGGTTCGTGGCCGGAGACCGGCTGTCGTACGACTCGGCACTGGCGGTCGCAGCCTCGACACCTGCCCGACGCCTACCCTGACCACGCCAACGAGCCCGGCGCAATCCGCGATGATGATCCAGTGATTGATAGCGAAGCGCGCCGCCGCGTTGAGCAACTGTTCCGCAACGCCGGTATCTCGGCGCCGCTCATGGTGGCTCCGGTGAGCAGTGAGGACGAAAGGGTCTTCGTCCTAGCGCCGGGGTCGGTCGAACTCCTGCCTGACCTCGGAGAGCTGACGATTGCGCTCCAAGAGACGCTTGGGCGGAAGGTCTGGATCACGGACGACCGGACTTACTGGACGGACACAGAGCCTTTTCGCTGACTCAGGTGTGGCCGCCTGGACCGCAGCCGCCTACGTCGTCCAGATTCTGTCCATAGGCATCGCGTGTAGCCGGTCCTCGAACGTGTAGGACCGCGGGCCGAGGTACAGCACCACCCCCGCGAGGAACCTGGTCCCCAACGCGGCACGTAGCTTGCGCAGCCCACGGAACTCGTCCCCAGGTACGCGCCCAGCCGCTTTGACCTCGAACGCCACGACCGCTCCGTCGTCGCGCTCCACCACCAGGTCGACTTCGTCACCGTCGCTGGTTCGCCAGTGACCCAGCGGTCCGACGTCGTCAAGCCAAGACGCTTGCTTGCGGATCTCGCCGACCGCGAACGTCTCAAGCAGGTGACCGAGCTCGGTCATGCTCGTAGCGTCGAGCGAGGCGAGCTTCGCGGGGGTGAGGCGGAGCAGTCGCGCGGCTACCCCTGAGTCGAGGACGTGCACCTTGGGCGACGAGGTCGCGCGAGCTCGCAGATTCTTGCCCCACCCGGGCAGCCGGTAGATGAGGAATACCGTCTCCAGAAGGTCCAGGTAGCGGTACGTCGCCGGTCGGTCCAGCCCGACGTCGCGGCTCGCCTTCTCGATATTGAGTACCTGAGCAGTCTGTGACGCCAACTGGTGGAACAAGGGCGCCATCAGGTGAGCCTGGCGGACTCGACTGACGTCCCTGATGTCGCGTCCCAAGGTCAACTCGACGTAGTCATCGATCCAGCGGTTACGGGCGGCGCTCGACGACTTGGCCAGCGCCATCGGAAAACCGCCAGCAACGATGCGCTCGATGTATTGCACACGGGTCGTGGACGACGTCGGCTTCCTGCCCACGAGGTTAGGACTCTCCGAAAGCAGGTCAGCCAGAAGGGTCTCCCGCTCCCCGCCGAGCTCACCTTGAGACAGCGGGCTGACTGTCAGCCGGGACAGCCGACCGGTCAATGACTGGGCGGAGTCCGGGAGAGCCTCGTGGCGCGTCGAGCCGGTGAGAACGAAGCGGCCTGGCCGCGAGTCACGATTGAGCTCGGCCTTGATCGCCTCCAGCACGATGGGCGCCTTCTGATACTCATCGATGCAGACCGGCTCTCCCCCGGCGACGAAGGTCGCGGGGTCGGCTGCCACTGCCTCCCTCGTGCCGGGGTCGTCCAGATCGACGATCCGGCCACCGATGGCCGTGCTGATCTGTCGTAGCAAGGTGGACTTCCCCACCGAGCGCGGACCCTCGAGCAGCACCACTGGGTCGTCAACCAGGCGGGCCAGCGCGACCGGGAGCACACGCCTGGTCACCACGCCGTCCGAGATCGCATCCATACCGGGAGTGTAGCAGGAGCGTACGATCCCGAGTGGGTTAAGCGTGCGATCCCGAGGGGGTTAAGCGTACGATCCCGAGGGGGCCGAGCGTACGATCCCGAGGGGTCGCGCTGTCTATCCGGCAGCCGCCGAAAGTCCCCCGCCGTGCCCTTCGCGTGCCCTAAGTGGCTGGAAAGTGCCGGATCTTGGTGGACACCGGTGGAGCCCATACCGCGCTGACCTGCGACGACGTACTCTGACGGACGAACGTGGATGGCTCGGAGGGTTCTTCCAAGCTGGCCATGCCGGTTCGATCCCGGTCACCCGCTCCACCTGTGGATCCCCCCGCTGAGCGGGGGTGGCCCCATGTTAGGGCTCCACGG